>OGFP01000008.1_pt1 | contig 168863 bp, 93 predicted proteins | sample 1570971 | NCBI WGS metagenome assembly OGFP01 (sample SAMEA2582033, study PRJEB24529) | metagenome | biome: Human gut stool | place: China | collected 2011 | reverse complement strand
TATAGATAAGCCTTGAAACAAGCATCATCTTGTCTTTAGATACCTTTACCTTTTTATTGGGTATGGTGGCAGCCTTTCTTCTTTCAATGAAGAACAGAAACATATCTGTAAATTTCCACTTCTTATAAGATATGTCAAGACAGAACTTATCTTTGAAGTTCATTTGTGATAACAAACTGTTGTCTATAAAACCTTTCAATCCTAGCTCTTTTAATTGTTTGATTTTTGTTTCTTTGTCTTGTTCTCCATTTACAATCTTGCCGTATGTTTCGCTAAAATGACAGACTGCAATTTGAATGATATTTAGCAAATCTTCTCTTTCCGTATAGTAACTCTTTCTGTTGCCTTGCTTCAAAGTAATACTTGACGCATCACACAAATTAACTAGAAAAGTGGCAAAGTCTTCAAGTACGGACTTACCCATAATGGGTGTGTTGGTGCCAATATCCTCTATAAAGTCATATACGAATAGAAGTAGATACCAAAACTTACTAACATCTAGCTTATACGCTTCAATGGTATTCTGTAAATCTTCATTAGTTAGAAACTTCTCTTTGAAAGAATCATCCAGTTTTCTGTATTCTCGTTTCTTGTATTCTTCCAAAGTTCCTTTAAATGTTTTCATTCTTTTGGCTCTTTCATACCTTTCTTCTATGGTAAGATTTCTCTCAAAATATCTATTGGCAAATATGGCAGGTGCTGTAGATTCTATTGGTATCATTCCCCTATCTGTTTCTTCATAATCTGGTAGAAAGTGGTTGGCTACTTCCCGCACATATTCTAATAGTGGCTCATCCAGACATTTGTAGCTTTCAGTCCAATTAACTTTCAAATCTGAAAGTTCCTCTATCTGATATAGTTTTTCTTCTAGCATGGTACATTCATTATTAGTTCTACTGCAAAATAACAGAAAAGTTTGTAGAATACAGACTTTTATATTTTATATTCTTCCAGATTGAAACTTTCCTGCAACTGTTTAAATGTGTATTCTTTCTCTTTGATACGTTCCAAGACAAAAGAAGTCATTTTAGGTTGCTCTGGTAAAGTTGGAACTATTACAGTCCGTTTTACCTTGTTGAATCTGAAAGTTATAGGAAGTGCCCATAAAAATGGTTTGTTCCTATTATGATACGCTATGATAGTTTCCAAGTCATTCTTGTAAGTAATGACTATGAATCCGCTATTTAAAGAAACGGAATAATAAACTACTTTACTAAGTAATTCTCTGAACATTTCTCCCTTGCCCTCCAGAGAAAGGCTGTCAAGTTCTTTTCTTGACTGACTCTTTATTTCATCCGCTATTCTTCTGTTATTGGATGCAATTTCTTCATCAATGGCTTTCTTTTCCGTTTCTATACTCTTTATCTGGCTGTCTATTGAATCCGCCTTGCCATTCAATGCCTTGACTATTGTTATATTGGTGGAAGCCATAACATTATCTATGACTGTTTTCAAATCAGACTGTAGTTTGGCTATTTCAGAATCCTTTTCTTTTATGTTTTGTGTCAGTTTTATATTTTCAGCTTCTATTTCTGCAATTTTCTCATTGCTCTTGGCTTGGTAAGTTTCATCCAGAGTTCTAAGTCTGACATCTTTCCACACCGCATATATTAAAGTTTCAGCCTTTATGCCAACATTGGTGCATGGGCTTTTTATTCCCATCTTTATTCTGTCAAGACATCTGTAGGTAATGCAGGATGAGGTTCTGCCATACATTGATGTTTGCCCACAAGGACACTTGATAATGCCTTTCAACGGGTTATAATGTTTTTGTGCCTCACCGCTATAATTCTTGTTCTCCTGCACTTTCTTGTGTGCCAGATTCCAGATTTCATCTGATATGAATTTTACGGGAAGTTCCAGTTTCATGCCTTTCCAATATCTGACACCGTTATAAATGGAATCATTTATAATTGTTCTGATAGACTGTTCATAGAACGGTTTGTTTCTTGCTGTCCTATATCCAAGCATATTCAGTTTTTCTGCTGTTTTTCCTAGAGAAAGACCGTTTGCCACATAGTTAAATATATCTCTGACTAACTGCATACGTTCTTCATCTTCCACCAATAACATTTTGGGGGTTGCTCCCTTTATATAATTCGGATTGGGCACTGCCTTAAAGCCAGTTGGTATATTACTGTCTGTAAGCATTAACGGAAACGCTTGTACTTTACTGTCTTTACCTGTAGTCATACGGCTTACTATTTTCTTTCTTTCATCCGCTGCTCCATAGGCTTTGATTGCAAGCATTAAAAAGTCAGAAAGAATGATAGTTTTTCCAGCTTCATATACCTTGTCTGGTTCGTCTAGTATTACTAAATCCACGTTTCTAATGATTGTGTGAATCTGTGTCAAAGTTTCAAATATATCATCTTGACGTGACAGTCTAGACAACTCACTAACTACTACCATGTCAGCAACGCTATTGGTAATGTTTAGAATACTGTTCAATCCGTTTCTGTTGCTGACTGTTCCAGATATGGCATAGTCTTCTTCTATTCTTAACAGAGAGTACCCCTTATTCTCACAATACTTTCTAATCAACACTCTTTGCCTTTCAAGGTCTTGATTATCAGTAGAAACACGAATATAACCTATAACTCTTTTCATTGTTTATTTTATCTTTGATGCAAAGATAAAGAGTATTTTCAATAGCAAGGTATAACTTTAACAACTTAACATTTTGCAAGATTTTGATGCCTAAGGAACTTACACCTTATTATATAGACAAGTTCGACCTGACGAGCGAGAGTGGATGTGAACAGAAACTTTCGCTTTTCGGACTGATCAATATGGATGAGTTCGATAAGTACCGTGCCGGACAGATGCCTGCTTTGAAGAATCTGATGCAGATGACCACACTGACTTTCCGCAGGGCACATCGTCTGGCATTCAGTCATCTGCCTCGTATCGCCTCTTTCATCGGTACGTCCAATATGACGGACCTGCTGACTGATCCCACAGGAAGCCGCCGTTTTCTTTGTGCGGAGGTGGATGATAAGATTGACTGCACACCGCCCGATCATGTGCAATTGTTCGCTCAGTTGAAAGCGGAGTTAGTCGGAGGAGAGCGTTACTGGTTCTCGGAAGAGGAAGAGAAGGAGATACAGCATAGCAATCGGAATTTTTATAAAATGCCTGCCGAGCAGGAACTGTTTTTGCGTTGTTTCCGGATGCCGCAAGAAGGGGAGCTGTCCAAGCCCTATACCACGACGGATTTGTTCAATTATTTGCAGAAGCATTATCCGGCAGCCATGCGCGGGGTGACTCCGAATCGGTTGGGCAGGATGATGGTTGCATTAGGAATACAACGCATTCATACCGAGTATGGCAATGTGTACCGGCTGGTGAAGCTGAAGGATTCTTCCGCGGCCTGAAGCTTTTTCCCGGTGTGATCTTTCAGCCGGAACGTCCTCCGGCAAAGGGTTTGCGGGAGGGATGAAGCTTTTGAAGGATTTTTCAGGGGGAATCGCATATGGCGAAATAAATGAAAAAGATTGCTTATCGATTTGTTTGTTCGACTTTTTTAGTGGTGGCGTTTTTATCTATAAAAACACGAGAAGTGACAGTTTACATATTTATTACATTGTTTCTTCTTGTGATTGTCTGGAAACGAGATGCTCCAAGTATCATGCTGCTCCGGGAGATACTTTACAGTTGAAAGTTTCCTTCCAGTCGGACAGTATAGAGGTGTTTGTCCGTGAACTTTATATTTATGGCAACTTTCCCTCTTTGCCACTTAGTCTGACGGTGGAGGGCGATTGCATATAAGGCAAGCTCATAGCATATAAGAGAAAGAATTAACAGGATAATTTTGTTTTTATCGAAGGTTTATTACTAACTTTGCTCTACCATCGTAATATGGATGAAAAGCACAACCGATATACAAATGAGCAAAATGCCTGGAAATTCTTTTAATGATATCTATACCTCTTATTATAAGAAGTCTTTTTTCTTTGCCAAATCATATGTTCATAATGATTTGGCAGCAGAAGATATTGCCTCCGAGGCATTAATAAAGTTGTGGGAAAAGTTGAAGGCCGAGCCTGTTGAAGAGAAATATATCTTACCGTTGTTACTGGCAATTTTGAAGAACAAGGCCTTGGACTATCTAAAGCACGAGGAGGTAAAACGCAGTGCTTTTGAAGTGATGGCCGACTGGCAACAACAGGAATTGTCTATCCGTATGTCTGCCTTGGAAGCGTGCAATCCTGATGAGATTTTTTCGGAAGAAGTGGAAAAAATCATCAGTGCTACTTTAAGCACCTTGTCGGAACAGACGCGACGGGCATTTATTTTGAGCCGTTTTGAAAATAAATCTAATAAAGAGATTGCCGAAGAGATGGAAATCTCTATAAAGGGGGTGGAATATCATATATCAAAAGCATTGAAAGTACTGCGGGTGACTTTAAAAGATTATCTTCCTTTATTTTATTTCTTCTTTTATTATTAAGCCTGACCGGATGGGGATACGGATGTTTTTGAGGACAAAAATGATTTTTATATATTTTTCTTCATTTTCTTTTAGGGTAATTTCTTCTTGAGTCGTTTCTAATAAAACAGCATAGAATATGAATCCTGAATTATTGCAAAAATATATAGCCGGAAATGCTACTGAAGTCGAAAAGCAGCGTGTGACCGGATGGATACAGGAAAATCCTGAGAATATGCGTGAATATATGGCACAACGGAAGTTGCATGACATGGCATTGTGGCGTACGGAACCTGTGGCGGAGGAGAATAGCCGGGAAAGGAAACATTTCTCGTTACGCGGAATATGTATGGAAGCTGCCAAGATAGCAGCGGTATTGGCGATCGTCTTGTTGGGTACACATTATTGGACAGGAAAACATCAGGTACCGGAAGACAAAACATGGCAGTCCATTTATGTGCCGGCGGGCCAACGGGCGGAATTGATGTTGGCGGATGGTACGAAAGTCTGGTTGAACTCACGCAGTACCTTGACTTTCCCGGGAAGTTTCAAAGGGGATATCCGAAATGTGAAATTGGATGGTGAGGGTTACTTTGCGGTGACAAAGAATGTGGAACAGCCTTTTATTGTAGAGACGAACAAATGTAATGTGAAGGTGCTGGGTACAGAGTTCAATGTAATGGCTTATGCAGCGGATAGCGTATGGGAAACTTCTTTGTTGGAAGGTGCTGTCGAAATTTTAGTGCCCGGTTCGAATAACAGTGGAATGAGGCTGGAACCGAACACGATGGCCAGCTTGAAAGGCAACAGACTGGTAAAAGGACGCATCAAGGAGGCCGATTATTTTTTGTGGCGTGAGGGCTTGCTTTGTTTTAATGATATATCCGTACGTGATATGATAGAGAAATTGAAACTGTATTATGGGGTGGATATTGTGGTAAATAATACCCGGATTTTAAAGAACCGTTATACAGGTAAATTCCGCACGAAAGATGGGGTGGAACACGTACTGAAAGTTTTGAGACTCAATAATAAGTTTACTTATACAAAGGATGATGAGACGAATGTGATAACAATTAATTAACCCTTAAAAGAGAATATGCCTATGAAATAACACACCTGGTCTAAAAAGGAAATGGGATAGTGCTGCAACACCATCCCATGGAAACGTCAATTACGCATTGACACTTTTTTCTCAAATAATCTTAAGTTGAACCTAAAATTAGTAATGCAAATATATGAAAAATATTTTGTATCAGGAATCTATTGTAGAAATTAAACATTTATTCCGTATGATGAGAAACACACTCTTAGCTCTGTTTGTCTTTGCCGGAACAGCCTTTGCCACTGAGTCTTATTCTCAGACAATGAAGGTGACTGTTGTGGCGGATAACGTGTCAACAGGCAAGGTAATCAGTGAAATAGAAAAACAGACAGATTATCTGTTTGTGTATAATGTGAACGAGGTGAATCTGAAGCGCAATGTGAAGGTAAATGCGCAGAACAAATCTGTAGCTGAAGTGCTGAATAAGGTTTTTGAAGGTACTGATATTTATTATGCCATGGAGGGTAAGAATATCATGCTGATGAGCAAGGCGAAAGATGGGGAAGTTGCCCAACAGGCAAATAAGGTGACAGGTATTGTGAAAGATACGAATGGCGAGCCGATAATCGGTGCCAATGTCACGGTGAAAGGTCAGTCAATAGGTACGATAACAGATATAGATGGGCGGTTTGTGTTGGATGCCCCGAAGAATGCCGTTTTACAGATTACGTATATCGGGTATGTTTCTCAAGAAGTGAAAGTTTCTGGAAATAAAGAACTTAATGTAGTATTGAAGGAAGATACAGAAACTCTTGATGAAGTGGTCGTTGTTGGATTTGGTACGCAAAAGAAAGTGAATCTGACAGGAGCTGTAGGGCTTGCTACAGCTAAAGAGTTAGAATCGCGTCCTGTAACCTCAGCTACACAAGCCTTGCAAGGACTGGTACCAGGTTTGCAGATATCAACAAGTACGGGTGAACTGGACAAGACCGCAGATATCAGTATCCGTGGTACAGGAACTATTGGCGAAGGTTCCAGCGGTGCACCTCTTATTCTAATTGATGGAATGGAAGGAGATTTAAATACAGTCAACCCTCAAGACATAGAAAATATTTCTGTATTGAAAGATGCTGCCGCATCATCCATCTATGGTTCCCGTGCCCCCTTCGGCGTAATTCTGGTGACTACCAAATCGGGCAAAAAAGGAAAGACTTCTGTAAACTATAACAATAGCTTCCGTATATCTACTCCTGTAAATATGCCGAAGATGATGGATTCCTACACTTTTGCAAACTTTATGAACGCTGGTTCGCTTAATCAGGGTGGTGGGCTTATCTTTACAGAAGACCTGATGCAGGATATGCTGGATTGGCAAGCTGCCGGAGGTGGAAGCACGGGGGGAGTAAAAGCTTCATCCAACGGTCAATGGGGTAAACCAGACTATGATCCATTTACAACAGCTTGGGCTAATACAAATTGGTATGATGAAGTTTACAAATCTTCAAGTTTTTCTCAAGAACATAACGTTAGTCTAAATGGAGGAAGTGATATTGTAGCTTATTATGCTTCTTTCAATTATTTGGATCAAGGAGGACTTTTGAAAGCTGGTGACGATGGACTTCATCGTTACAATGTAACAGCTAAAATCAATGCTGATTTGACTCAATGGTTAAAATTCAATTACAGTACCCGTTTTACTCGTAATGATGTATGGCGTCCTACCAGTTTCAACAGTTCTTTTTATGACCAGTTAGGAAGAGCTACTTGGCCCAATATGCCCGTAAAAGATCCCAATGGCTATTATACCAATAATGGTTGGACTAATCCAGTCCAAAATCTTGTTGAAGGTGGAAAACGTAATGCACAAACAGACCGTCTTTATCAACAAGCGTCTTTAGTAATTGAACCGATCAAAAATTGGATTACACATGTGGAGTTTAATTACAGTATAATGAACTCATCGGTAAAAGAAACTTCAATACCTACTTATAATCATGATGTGGAAGGCAATTTAATAGATACTCATGGTACGTCTTATCTTTATCAAGATCAGACTAAAGAGAACTATCTGAACCTAAATATTTATAGTGAGTATTCCCAATCTTTTAATAATGCCCATAATGCAAAAGTTATGCTTGGCTTCCAGACAGAAGATATGAAACAGGAATTTTCTTCTACAAAAAAGTATGGTGTAATGATGGGGGGGATGCCTTATTTTGATGTCACAACCGGATTGGACGGACAAGGTAACCCCAAAGCGACAGAAGCGGGTGGAAATGGGAAAAGATGGAAAACGGCAGGTTTCTTCGGTCGCTTGAATTACGATTACCTGGGACGTTATTTGGCGGAAATCAATATGCGATATGACGGTTCTTCCCGTTTCCGTCGAGGAAGTCGCTGGCAATGGTCTCCTTCATTCTCTTTAGGCTGGAACATCGCTCAGGAAAAATTCTGGGAGTCGCTGACAGATATAGCCAACACATTAAAATTGCGTGTTTCTTACGGTGAATTGGGCAACCAGAATACTACAGCATGGTATCCTACCTATCGTGATATGATACTGAAGTCTTCTAATGGAACATGGTTGCAAGATGGAGTGAAGCCTAATACAGCAGAGCCGGGAAATTTGGTCAGCAATTCTTTGACTTGGGAAAAGGTTCGTACTTGGGATATCGGTTTTGATTATGGCTTTCTCAGTAATCGTTTGACAGGTAGTTTTGATTACTATATTCGTTATACGGATGGTATGGTAGGGCCTGCACCTGAACTCCCATCTATTTTGGGTACATCTGCTCCTAAAACCAACAATTGTAATTTAAGAACGAATGGATGGGAACTATCTATTGGATGGAGAGACCGTTTGAAAAACGGGTTTGGATATAGTGCTAATTTAACTCTTTCCGATGCTAAAACAATTGTTACCAGCTATCCGAGCAACGCAACAAATACTATCGGTTTGAACAAATACGTTGAAGGACGCGAAGTGGGCGAGATTTGGGGATTGGAAACAATAGGAATAGCAAAATCTGAAAATGAAATGCAAGCCCATCTCCTTTCCCTTCCTAATGGAGGACAGGATGCGATTGGTTCCAAATGGTCTGCCGGTGATATTATGTATCGTGATTTGAATGAAGATGGAAAAATATCTAAAAGTGCGGGTACATTGGATGATCATGGAGATTTGAAAGTAATAGGCAATAGTACTCCTAGATATTTCTTTGGTATTGACTTGAATGCTGATTGGAAAGGATTCGACATACGTTTATTCTTTCAAGGTGTAATGAAGCGTGATTTTTGGGGTACAAATAATTTCTGTGGTTATTTGTTTGGTGCTTATGGAACTCAAAGTATGTGGGGGGCTCGTGGACTTAAGGAACATGAGGATTATTTTCGTGCAGAGGATATAGGATTGTCAGGTCATACCATTCCTGCAAATCTTGACGCTTATTATCCTCGTCCTATTTTCTCCGAAGGAGGTAAGAACCAAGAAATTCAGACACGTTATTTGCAAGATGCATCCTATATCCGTTTAAAAAATTTCCAATTAGGTTATACTTTCCCAGCAAAATGGATGAAAAGTATGGGTTTGACCAGATGCCGTGTGTTTGTTTCCGGAGAAAATCTTTGGACCGGAACATCATTGTCTTCTTTGTTTGATCCGGAAACAATTAGTGGCGGTAATGGTGGTAATGCTTATCCGTTATCAAGCACCTGGTCTTTTGGCTTAAGTTTAACACTTTAATAATACGTATACAATGAAAACAAAACATATATTCTTATCTGTACTAATCGCTTCGGCAGGATTTGCATTTACTGCTTGCGATGACTATTTGGATGAAGTACCTGAAGCATCTATTTCCCCGGAAGTATATTTTACAGAGGCAACCCATATTCAAGCCTCTGCAGATAATTTGTACTCTGATATTCTTCCCTCTCACGGAACTGGAAATACATACGGCATCTACAAAGATGATGCAACAACGGACAATCAAATAGAAGTTACAGCTCCCAATCGTTTTACTTCCACTTTGTGGAAAGTGGACAATGCGGAAAACAGTAATTGGAACTTCGATAAAATATACAAGATCAATTTTGTATTATCGAATGTGTTGCCTAAATTTGGGGATAATAATGCTGATGGAAACGACTTGAGCGGCAATGCCAATACCATCAATGGTGACCTTAACAGCATAAAACACTATATCGGTGAATTATTTTTCCTACGTGCTTGTGAATACTTTAAACGTTATCAGCTGTTTGGAGATTTTCCCATAATTACCCACCCATTGCCGGATGACAAAGAAGCATTGAGTGAAGCCAGTAAACGGTTCCCACGCAATGAAGTGGCTCGCTTTATTCTGAGTGATTTGGATAAAGCTATTACTTTAAATTCTTATCTAATTGATGGATTTACTTGAAAGACAAACGCTTACGAAAGTTTTGAAAAGTTTCGGGTAACGATTTGGAGATTGTGCTAATTTCAATATTTTACAGCTTCATACTTATGAAACAACTTTCTGACTACAAAGATACGATTTTTTAGGAATAAGAGAATAACTTCACAAAAAAATATGGGGCTTGGTCTGATGGTATGTCGTTATAAACTATAGGGAGGGGATGTAAAACGCAGTGTCATCTGTTCATAGAGACTTCATGACGCTTTATAATTATCCAAACCTCTAGAAGTTACTTTTCCTTTTCAACCAACATCTGCCTGATTTCGTCTATCCTACCTTCCGTATAACATTGGTTAAATTCTGCAAGCAGGCTGTCTATGACCAACCTCTTGGAATAATATAGTACCGTATCTGTATTTTCCCAATTCAGGATATTTTTCAGAATAAAGGGACATGTCCACCTTCAAGGCATAGGTACCATGAACATTCCGACGAAGCATTCTTTTTTTTGAACTTCCTCCTTATGGTTTTCTGTTTGTTTCCATTCATAAATAAATGTGAATAAAATTTCTCTAAGCAACATCAAGATGAAGATGTAACTAGCTGATATAACTTTACGGAGCGTTCCTCATGTAGATTCAAACTTTAAATACTTTTGAAAAAAGGACGGAGTAATGAGAATGCATCAAAACAGCATTTCCATTTCCCGCCCTTGAATTATTAATTTAACAACCAACCAATACTAATTCGTCGTTTTCATTGGTCAAGCAATATGTTTTGCCCTTTGCTGTCTTTAACTTAATACTTGCATGTCTATATTTAATTTCGCAGGTTCCTCCATTTTTGGACAGAATTACCACCTCTTCCAGTTTTCTGTTTTTCCAACGTATATTCACTTCAAAGTTACCTTTTGCACAGATTCCCTTCACTTCACCGTCTTTCCAAGCATCAGGAAGGGCCGGGAGCAGATGAATGAATCCCATGTGACTCTGCATCAACATTTCGGTAACGCCGGCTGTACCACCAAAGTTACCGTCTATTTGGAAAGGGGAATGTGTATCCCAAAGGTTGTCCAGTGTTCCATTTTTCAGAAGGTTTCCATAAAGTTTGTATGCATGATTTCCGTCATGGAGTCGTGCCCATTGATTGAGTTTCCATCCCATGCTCCAGCCTGTAGCACCATCACCTCTATGTTCCAAGACAACTTTCGAGGCCTTGGCAAGTTCAGGCGTAGTGATAGGCGAAAGGGTGTGTCCCGGATGCAAGCCGAACAAGTGGTTTACATGGCGGTGTTCATCCTTTGGATCATCAATATCCTTCGACCATTCCATCAACTGACCATAACGGCCTATTTGATACGGAGCGAGTTTTTCCAACACTTCTTCCCATTGTTTGCGTTCTTTTTTATCTACGCCCAATATTTTCGATGCATCAATGGCGTTCAAAAGGATTTCACGGACAACGGCATGAATGAAAGTAGCCCCTTGGTCTATTGGACCATGCTCCGGTGAAGTGGATGGAGCCGCTGTATAAGTTCCGTCCGGCTTCTTCCAAAGATAGTCCACGGCAAATTGGGCGCTACTCTTGATAAGACCATAACCGGTTTTCTTTAAGAACTGCTTGTCGCGGGTATAGTCGTAATAGTCCCAAACGTGGGTAGCCAACCATGGACCGGCCATCGGATTGAAGTTCCATGACATGTTTTCACTTTCGAGTGGAGCCGTAAAGCCGAAAATATTTCCCGATATGGAAGCGGTCCAACCTCTGGCGCCAAAGTAAGCTTGTGCGGTCTTTTCACCCGGCTTCACCAATGTCTTGATAAAGTCAATCAAAGGCAAGGTACATTCTGCCAAATTGGTAGAACCTGCCGGCCAATAGTTCATCTGTACGTTGATGTTGTTGTGGTAGTCCACCCGCCAGGGTCCGTCTACGTTATTATGCCAGATACCTTGCAGGTTTGCAGGCAGGTTGCCCGGACGTGAACTTGCAATCAGCAGGTAACGTCCGAATTGGTAGTACAATTCTTCCAGATAGAAATCAGGCTTTCCCTTACGGTAATTCTTCAAGCGTTGTGGAGTCGGAATGTTGTCTGTTTTTCCGCTACCGTTCAATGACAGGGATACACGATTGAATAAGGAAGCATAATCTTTATAATGTGCATCAAACAAAGCATCGTAACCCAATGCCGCCGCATCCTTCATCCATGTAGCCGTAGTTTCTGATGGATTCACGCCCACATATGCCTTCGGGTCATTGAAATCCGGATTGAAGTTGATTTGATAGTCGGTATCGGCTGTTACCAGAAATATCACTTCATCCGCACCGTTTACACTCAGCTTGCCGCTTTGGTTAGAAAGTGTACCTCCCTTGGCTGTTGCATGAATACGAATGACATATTCCATTTGGTTATTGTCCAAACGTGCAGTATAAACCAACCCATTGTTGCCGTTTGTTTCCATCTTTCCAGTAGAAACCGGATTCGGTTCATAGCTGAATACCAGATTTTGCTTGCCTGGCTTGTTTGCCTTGAAGCGGATGGTCATTACATTGTTCGGGTAAGAAATGAAGTAATTACGTTCATAAGCTACACCGTCTTTATTGAATTGTACGATAGCCAAAGCTGAATCCAAAGACAGAATACGCTTGTAGTCGCTCATGCCAATGGTACTAAGTCCTGTTTCTATATAAAACTCTCCCATAGTAGTAAAGTTTCCGAAACGGAATGGTTTTTCTTTCCACGATTCGTAAGGTACTTCGCTGTTGAAGTTCTTTTGTGTCAGTAGCATTGCTCTTTTTTCATCACCATTGATGAAAGCCTGACGAATTTCATCCAAGATATGAGCTGATTGTTTGTTTACGTTCCAGTAGGCTGCCGCTCCTGCCGAGGTGTTCGGCCCCCCACGCCATAAGGTCTTTTCATTGAATGTGATACGCTCCGCTTCTACCGAACCCATGATGTTGGCACCCAAGCTACCATTACCGATAGGGAGCGATTGCGATTCCCAACCTGCATCCGGATTGGTTGCAGTATCACCGGCCGATTCGGGTTTGGTCTCACCTTTCCACATATCTGAAGTATTGCCGAACCAGATGGCTTTATTGACTAACGTGTTGGGGGTGTCAAACCAGATGGAAAGTCCACGGGTATAGTCAGTGGCATGTACAGACAATGCCGTACATGCCATGATTGCTAATTGAAATATCTTTTTCATTTTTTAAAAATTACTTTTAGCTTTTAAAATCTTTTCAATTTGATTGTCAAGTTTGGCTGCTACTCTTTCGTATTTCTTGATTGCACTGGTTTTAGTTTTGCCTTCTGCCTTTTGGGCAGCATCGTAAAGTTCCCAAAGCTTCAACTTGGCAGTAGCTTCCTTTTGGGCAGCAGTGTAAGCGTCTGCATACGATTCCTGTGCAGCTTCCTGTTCCGGTGTAGCATAAGCGTGAGTATAACCCTTCACTTCGTTCCAGTATCCACGGGTAAAGTCCGGGAATGTAACGGCAGCGCAATTGTTGTCCATTGAGATAGCACCAAGTTCGCCCAAAGCACACCATTCTGCCATGTCATACACATCCATGTCGAGTGGCAAACCATGTTGCAAACAGTAGACCAGGCGGGAATCCATCACATAGTCCATACCACCATGCCCCAAGTGGCGTCCCTTTTCTGCATACTTGTCCAAAATCGGGTGACGATACTTTTCCATCAATGCTTTTTTCTGTTCTGTGCTCAAGAAACCATGGGCGTTGATGTTGTCCATCTTCGGAGCATCTGTACCTTTGAGTGCATTGCCTGCAATGGCAAATTCTTCTGTCGGATACTTGGTAGCATACCCCTTGGTACCAGTGAGTTTGAACAAACGGTTATATGGTTGCGGAGTCATCACGTTATGCTGGATTTCCACTACCTTACCTTTGGCTGTACGCATCAAGGTAGTAGTGTGGTCACCGTTACGGAATTCCTTCGGTTCCTTACCTGTGTTCTTTTCTACCCATTCCTTGCCTACGAAGCTTTCTGTATCCATGGCAATCAAGGTAGTGAATCGGTCGCCACGGTGAATGTTCATACATTGTGCCACAGGACCAAGACCATGAGTAGCATAGAGGTCACCACGGTTTTCCATGTTGTACTTCATACGCCAATGAAGGTTGTCCTTATCATTGTCATTCGGGTCTTTCCAGTAATACTGCCAGAATTCAGACAACTCGTGAATATAGGCACCTTCCGCACGGATCACTTCACCGAATATACCGTCCTGAACCATTAACAACGACTTCATTTCATAGTCATCGTAGCAGCAGTTTTCAAGGATGAAGCAATGGAGACGTTTTTTTTCTGACAAATCAATCAAATCCCAGCATTGTTCAAGGTTCATAGCCGAAGGAACTTCAATAGCCGCATGTTTGCCGTTTTCCATTGCACACTTGGCGACAGGGAAATGATGTTTCCAGTCTGTTGCAATGTAAATCATGTCCACGTCCGGACGCTTGCAGAGTTCCTCATATCCCTTTTCTCCATAATAGATGGCAGCCGGAGCCAAACCTGCGTTGCGGAGGTGACGCTGCTGTGCTTCGGCACGCTTTTCTTCATAGTCACAGAGCGCAACGATTTCTACCCCAGGAATTTGGCAGAAACGGATTACTGCTGACGGACCGCGCATACCCAAGCCTACAAAACCTACACGTACGGTCTTGATAGGAGCGGCTGTCAAACCCAAAACGTGTTCCTGACCAGCAGGACGTTCCGGAGTGTCAATCACGATAGTACCCTTGTCCCAATGCCATTTGCTAGAAGGTGACAACGACTGTGCATTGACAATTTGGAATCCCATAGCCGACATTGCCAGCAATGCTACGGCTAACATTTTCTTCAATTTCATGTTTCAATAAGTTTTTAAGATTAATAAATTATTTTGCCAAGCTATAAACTATACCTATTATCTTTTGTCCGATTTTATCAGCTGCTTCCCTGGTTGAAGCTTCAGAATATACACGGATAATCGCATAATTTTTCTTTCTTATCACCATTTTGCCATCTACTTTAAGTCTCTTATCCAATATGTAGTAGTTAATATAGGATTCATCATGAAAGCGTGCCACGATTTTTTATTGAAATCCTGTGTAATGGTTTCTCTACACCAATCTGACAAAAGAAGTATTTCTCTAGTTCTTCCTCCATAAAAAACGCCTTGGAAGTATCGCTTCCTTTGACCAATGGGAATATATACTAAACAATCGGGCTGGCAGTCGTTGGGATATTTCTAATATCTACCTGTAAATAATGGTCGAAAGATAAAGCCGTCAGATAGCCGTTGGATGCATCAGGCAATACTTCTTCTGCATAAATGGGGGCAGTAAATTGAAAATTTCTGTTGATATAGAACACATAATCGTATTTTCCCAATTCTTCGTGGATACTACAAATGTATTCCGATTTATAGGATGTATTGACTATCCATCCCAAATCTTCTATCTGACGAACATATACATTAGCAGAAGAAGCACAACCAATACTTTCAGGTGAATCAGTGAACAGTTTATACTCTTTCTCTGCATCCACACAAAAATATTGCTCACATATACAATAAAAGTCTTTCCAGAATTTGTTGTAGGCTTCTGTTGTCAAATATATAATTCCTATCTTCATTCTTTTCAACATTTTAAATTTTCAGGAATATTCTGTGCAGATACATGAATCTGAGAATAAAAAACAGAAATATAAAATTGGCAGCTGTCAGCCATACGGGATAATATGTTCCCAGATACTGTTCCAGACCGTAAGAAACAGAATGAACCACACAACGGAAATTCACGGTTTCTCCCAGCAGGTAGGCGGTAATGGAGTTCATACCATATATTTTCAGCCATTCCAGACCACGGTGGTGTCCCCTATAGTCCACCCAATAGTAAAAAAATCCCATTAGCAGGAAGCAGTACCCCCCAGAAAGCAATGTCATGCTACATGACCATATCCTCTTAATGATCGGTGTCTGCCAACCCCACAGCCAACCGCCCGCAATCAGTAGCAGTCCCGTGACAAAAAGACGTTTTACAGTTTTCCGTCTGTCGTTTTTCCCTTCCTTCATTATCTGTCCGGCAAACGTGCCCAGCATCACCGTCCCACCGAATGTCAGGCTGCTCCATATCCAAGTATAGGTGGGATCGTCCCTGAATCTTCCCAATATGGTTGCATCCAGACGGCTAGCAAAATTCCCTTCCGGAGTAAAGTCCCCGGCAAAAGTCATTGGCAGCCAATACGCCAGCAGGAGCACGGCGGTACCCAACACCTGCATCCGAACCGTACAGTGCAGCAACAGCAGTGCCGCTATCAGGTAGCCGGCAGCTATTGCCTGCAAGGTATTGTTGTATAAGTAAATGTGTTCCCAGTCAAGTCCTAGGAGATTTCCCTGTACTACCATACCAAGTAAAAACAACAGCAGGAAACGCCTGGTAATTTTACGGTAAACCGCATTCCTGTCTGAAATGTCCCTGTACTTGGCAAAGGAGAACGGCATGGAAACTCCTGTCATGAATAGGAACAGTGGCATCACCAGATCCCAAAAACGGAATCCCACCCATACCTCATGTTCAAACTGGTAAAGGATAGAAGTCATCCATGGGAAATCCGTCTGCTGCCCAAAAGACATCAGCACCGGTTGAAAAAATACCAACAGAAACAGGTCAAGGCCTCTCAGCATGTCAAGAGAATCCAGACGGGAAGATGTTTTTATGAAGTTCATAAGCGCATGTCTGTTCTCATTTCCTGTATTTCTTTTTCATATTTTCGAACCGAATATCTTTGATGGAAAAAGCATGAGGTAAAACGTTGTCCTTAATTTCTACTTTCTTACAGCCATTCAAGATAAACAATTCTTTTTGCTTAGCATTCGTGTCTGGCAACAGTTCCACTTCATTATCCTTGAATACCAGTCCTTCCGTACTCTTGGCATAGAGCACCGGATTTCCGGCAAGTTGGAAGCGGTTGCCGATGATGCGTACATTCCGGTGTACGGGACGGTTGGCATCCACCACCGTGTTCGATGGATGCAGGGCGATGACGGCATTTTCGGGTCCGCCGTTATAGGCGCAATCTATAAAGGTGTTATTCTCTATCAGCACATCCTTCACGGGACCGGACTCGTACCATCCTTCCGCATCTCCCTCTATCAGGATAGCGCTCATGCCGGTCTTGTAATAGGTATTGCCTGCGATAACCACCTTACGGGGAGTAGTCATCAGCGTACCGCGTGTGCTGGTACGGGTGAAGTGGCAGTTGCGAATCTCCACTTCGGGCGTGCAGCTCATGTTCTCTACACAATCATGATCCAGCTCCAGTGCCTGGGGAACCGGGCGGTCCAAAGCTACTTCCACCGTACGGTCGGTCAGCCGCTTCACCGAAGTGACCGTAGCCATAGCGAACCGTTCCATAGTAGATGCCTTGACAAAGGCCACCGTATCCCCTGCGAAATAGGCATTAAACCCGTAACTCTGACCGTGCATGAAGCGCAGTTCCAAAGTCCGGTCATCCACCTTTTTCACGGCACGCAGGTTGGTTCCATGCACATTGATAGGGTCGTCCTGCGCTCCAGCATACCGACATCCGAGGATACTGATCTTGCCGCTGCATCCCGAAAAGTGCATGAAGTCAGCCGAGGAGGCCAAGATACGTCCGCTTCCCTCCCTGGGAGCGCATGTCACGTTCCTCATGGTGATATTTCGGGTGTATTGGCTGACAATGCCCAGTCCGTGCATGTAGTGCATTCCCACATTCTCCAATGTTACGTCCTGACTTTCGTAAATGAACATCCCCACCTGATCACGGATAATGTCGCGCACCGTCAGCGTATTGCCTACCTTGGGACGGAAGTCCGCAGGAGTGTTAAAGCGTACAATACCCGGAGCCACTTCTTCCGCCTTGGCTGTAGCAAGGGTATTCCATCCATGACTATAGAAGAAGTGCTTGTTTTCTGGATCATACTCTATGCAGTGGTTCCGGCTTGAACACCATCCCTCACCGTACAAATGAATCTTTCCATTCTCTATTTCATAACGCGAATCACGGTGCAGGCTCACTTCCACTCCGTTGTCATCTACCCTGGTGTAGGTGATTTCAGAGCCTCCCGGCCGTTCAAAATCGATATGCAGGTTCCGCAATTTCATCTGTTTGCTATGTGCAAAGGCTATCATGGTCATCTTGCCATGAAACATCAGCGTTGCGTCATTTCCCTCAACGGTCAGTCCCTGCATCTCTTCAAAGAATAGTCCGATGGTCTTTACCTTTGAGGGACATTCCTGTTCCGTAGAAGTGTTGGTGATAAAATATTCCTTGCGAACGGCATCCTCCGGCCAAAAGTCGTAACGCCCTTTTTTGAACACAAGCACTTTGGCGTTCAGCCTTTTGCAATCGTCAATAACGGCACGCAGCCTTCCGGTCTGGTTTTCATAAGTATAGGGACGGATACCGTAGTCGGAAACGAACACGGTGTCCTGTTGTCGGGCCTGCATACTGGCGGATGCCAGCAAAAGGAAAAAAATTGCAGTCAGGGTTAGCTTCATGATATACGAATTACAAGGTTATTGAATATGTTCTTTAACAAAACAAAGATAGCGAAATAAAATTATTGATACCTTTTCTTCTCATTCTAAATAATAAGCAATACCCGAATTTTCACAAACTCAGGTATTGCATCACAATTATGTTAAACAATTCCAGCGCAGTAGGCTGTCTCTTATTTATTCAATTGGACTATTTTTATAGTCCATATCTTGGTATTTCCATTGGCAGCTTTCACGCTGAATTTTCTTTCTGTGCTCCAGTCATCCGGACTTCCTAATGCGGCACTTCCCTCTATCGGAGTTATACGTGCTGCTGTCGATACAGTCACTTGTCCCCATAGTGGGTTTGTAGAAACCTGATTACGGACAGCTTCCGTAAAATCCCCCCCAGCCTCTGGTACTGTCACAGTCACATGAATGGTGGCTGATTCGGAATTTACCTCACTGGTGGTATTCAGACGTACCTCTTTTACCACTGGTTCTTGGGTTATAGGGTCTTTTTCATTATCGCTGGGCCAACGGTAGTAGAATTGTACGGCGCTGATTTCCGCCTCCTCGTAAGTGGGCAGATCCTCCCAATCGCATGAATTCAGGAACGGCAGACATACCAACAGGAGTACCCATTTTATTGCTATAAATTTTCTTTCTTTCATTTTCTTTCTTTTTATAAAATTAGACACTATTATTCCCAACCAGGATTCTGGTCGGCATCACTGATAGCTGAATTTGCCTGGATGACCGATTTCGTAATCGGGAACAGATAAGAACGGACATCAAACTTGCGGTCATCATTGGACAATTGTACATTGCCTACATAAGCAGCGGTACGGTCAGTCTTGATCTCGATAAATGTAGCCGGTTCCATCAACTCGTTGATGACACCGCCCGGTTCCTTGCCGTCGTTCGCTTCTCTCCCGTACTTACCCCAGCGCAAAAGACTGAAATACCAATCACCTTCCCAAAACAACTCAACACGGCGTTCTATCTTATAGTCTTCCCATGCATCACCCAATGTGGAAGCATTCGAAGCAGGCAGTCCACCATGGATCGTGCGAGTCTGGTTCAATACCGCTACAGCATCAGATACTTTATTCAAGCGGAGAAGAGCTTCGGCCTTATTCAGCAGGGCACGTCCGTAACGGAACAGAATCTTATGGTAATCCGTCATCACGTTATAAAACGGACGAGGGCTCCATTCCGTATAAATGTACTTCCGCATACTGTAGTTTGTCAAAGGCACGTGGTCTGATGCATACCTTTGGGTAGCCCAGCGGCTCATGTTCCCTCTTGTATAAGTTGTGATATTTTCACCTAAAAAGACAGAACCGTCATGGACAATAGAGGCATCGAAACGCTTATCACGGTGATTATACATTAGGTCGCTGATACTCATGCCCGGAGTTGTCACCTCAAATGCTTTGAAGTATTTTCCTCCGTTGAATTCTGATTCTTCCTTATGTTCGATCTTGGCAATGGCTTCCTCACGACTTAATGGTCTTGTATTATTGACGAACTGAGAAGATTCATCCCAGCGCACCGCTTGTCCGGTAGTCTGGTCAATTACCAAGTAATCATCCACCAGATTTTGGCTTGGCGTATGATCCAGCCAGCACTCAAAGATGTCCGCAATCTTAAACAGGGGACCGCAACCATTCAATGTAAGGTTGCTGTTCAGCAGATTTGGAATCAGGTTGATCATATCCGTACCGCTCACATCTGTGGCATCTTTGCTCCAGTAATGTGCAAGAATGATTTCAGGTGATGAATAGGCTCCTTTCTCGTTGAACATATTCTCATAATTGGGGTCAAGAGACACACCCTTCAACGCGTTCACGGCATCTATCGCTTCCTGATACAGACTTTTCCCATCCTTCTGCAATGCGGCAGCATCATTGGTATATGCCGCTGCAGTCAGGCACACTTCTGACAGGAGGGCATAGGCTGCATTTTTAGTCAGGCGCCCGCTTATGGCAGTTTCCGGCAGACCGATAATTGCCTCACGAATGTCTGTCAGCACGTGCAGGTAGCTTTCCACAATGTCTTTAGTCAGCGGGAGATTGAACTCGTCTTTCTCAGTCAGCACACGGTCTACCCAAATGTAACGTCCTCCCTTACGGGCCAGGTCATAGTAAATCATGGCCCTCATCATCTTAGCTTCCGCTGTAAACTGGTTCTTGTAGGCTTCCGGAATAGTAGAAGATTCCATTTTCTCAATAATCAGGTTACAATTACGGATGGCACCAAAACGGTCATTCAGCCCCCATCCATAGTTGTTTTCCATCAGTCCGCGCACTTCGCTGGGGCAAGCCGCACGGCAGTTCACCATATTGTTACTGAAAGTTTTGTCCCATGTGGAGAAACTTTCGTATGGCCCGTATGCGTTACCATAATTGCCGATAACGAATGCATCAACGGTACCCTGCGTTTCCCAAACGGTTGTTTCAGGGAAACCTTCCGTCGGTTCAGTATCCAGAAAATCACTGCAACCTTGTAACCCGACAGTTCCTATCAGTAAGATAGGCAATACATATTTATTTTTCATTTTAGTTTTCATTTGAATACAAATTAAGATTAGAAACCAATGTTTAGACTAACGGTATAGACCCGTGAGATGGGATAGGTGTATCCACTTCCACTGGAACCGGATTCTGGATCAAATCCCCATTTCTTGGCTGGACTGAATGTCAACAGGTTATATCCGGCTAAAGATAGGTTGCATTTGGTCATCCAAGTAACTTTTTTCAGCAGTTTGTGCTTAAAATCATACCCGATAGACATATTCTTTAATCTGATGTAGCGCGCATCTACCAGCCAAAAGTCTGTGCCGACAAAATTGTTGTTTCCGTTGAAACCCGCTGACGCATGCTGACGCGGATAAAGTGCATTGCGATTGTCGGGAGACCATATATCCGTTTGGAAATCGTAGATGACAGGCAGGTAATTGCTGTTACCTCCCATTAGGATAGCATCCACATAAATGTTATAATTTGTGGCACCCTGCCACAACATATTGAATGACCATCCTTTATAGCTCATGTCCACATTGATACCAAAATTGGCCCTTGGACTTGTTCCATTACCCATGCGGTATTGGTCGTCTCCATCAATTTTTCCGTCACCGTTGAAGTCATAATATTTCAGGTCTCCTGCCATCAAATTGGTGGAACCATTGCGCTTTGGGTTGTTCAAGATATCCAAGTAATCTGTATAATATCCCAAATTTTTATAATAAATGCCCGTGTATGCACCAACTTGTGTGCCACGCTTATATGGATTTTTCACGCCTGTTTCAGCTTCATTGGGATTGACGTTCCAGCGGTCGTCATAGTAAGTCATGTTGGCGGATACTCCATAGTTGAAATCACCAATATGGTCTTTCCATTGCAGCACAAACTCAAATCCACGACGGATACTCTCACCATTGGATTTCACCACTGGCAATGTCTTTCCTAACGGAGAAGTATAACCGACATTGGAAGGGGTTGCCAAATAACCGGTTGTCACCTTTGCGAAGTAATCTAGCGAACCGGAAAGGCGACTGTTCAGTGAGGAAAAGTCGATTCCTAGATTGAAGTCCTTAGTGGTGTACCAAGTCATGTCAGGACTGATCAGTGCGCCTTCGGAGAAACTCGGATACCACTTTTCACCTAGAAAAGCACCGCGTGTGTACAATGTATAGGATGATACATAGGCAAAACGGTCAGCTACATAGTCACCGTTCAGATCCAAGAAATCCTGGCCGATTTCACCGTAAGAGGCACGCAGCTTGAACTGGTCAAAAATCTTTTTCAGCCCCCAGTCGCTCCAGAATTTTTCCTCTGATGCAGCCCATGCCACTGAACCGGAAAAGAATGCCCCCCAACGTTTTCCAGATGGAAAATAGTCACTTCCGTCATAACGTATGTTTGCTTCCGCCATATACTTGGCTGCATAGTCATATTTTAAACGGCCAATCAAGGCGGCACGACGATAACCGACTCCTTCACCGGACCAGTTTTCCATAGTTTCAACCGGACCGGAACCGATTTGATCCACATCAAAGATATATTCTTTTCTCGAAAGTCCCGAATTGTCATAGTCCTGACCGCTTGCTTCCATACCGAAAGTGGCGCCAATGGTATGAACGTTGTTGAATGTACGTGCGTAGTCTGCGAAGAACTGGGTATTGAAGTTGCGGTGGTAATAGGTTTCCTTGCTCAGACTAGGTTTATTGGCGGTAGCCGGGTTGCCTTCCCAGTCATAAGTCTGGGCCGATTTGTTCCACGATTTATTTCGGTCATTGGCTATGGTATAGCTTCCCAAAGCTTTTAGAGTCAGTCCTTCTATCCAAGGTACTGCCCACTCCAAATTCAGATTGCCACGCACAGAAGATTTGGACTCTTTGTAATAGCCGCCTTCATTACTGATATCGACCAAAGCATTGTCTGTTGTGCCACTATATATCTGTCCGAACTGGTTATAGGCCGGTTCCCAAGGTCTCTTGTTCTGAATGTGAGACCAAGTGGTATAATAGCCACGTCCGCTAGCTGTGGCAGGCTCGTTCAAATCTACAATATAGGCATCCACACCGGCAGCCACTTTTAAACCTATATTTTTTAAAGTAGCTTCCATATTAGTACGGAAATTGTAACGTTGCATATTGTTGGAATTGGTGCGGTAGATGGACTCTTGGTTATAATATCCCAGACCTGTATAGATTTTCATTGTTTCACTACCTCCTGTAAGTGTCAGGTTATGGCGCATTTCAGGAGCGAAATTACGCATGGTAATATCCTGCCAGTCCACGTTAGCATGTCCTTGCGGGTCCTTTCCATTACGGAAAAGTTCCAAATCCTCAAGCGTATATTGTGGTGCACGCCCATCATATTCCAGACCACGGTTCACATAATTTGCAGCTGTGTATGAATCCACTTTATCCTGCAAGTCTGCGGGTTGGCTTAGTGTATAGTTAAAACTATAGTCCACGTTCAGTTTTCCGGTCTTTCCCGTCTTGGTAGTGACCATGACAATACCATTGGCGGCACGGGCACCGTAAACGGCAGTTGCTGAAGCGTCTTTCAGAATAGACATTTGGTCTATATCTTCAGGATTTAGATTCTGGAAGTCACGTTCCTCACAAATGATATTGTCGATAACATAAAGAGGGGTTCCACCACCACGGATGGAGATGGATGCCTTGGCATTAACACCACCGCCGGACTGGGTGACAATCAGACCGGGTGCACGTCCAGCCAAACTCTGCGTAATATTGGGCACAGGAACCTTGGCTATATCATCGGCTTTGACCTGAGATACAGCAGAAGTAGTTTTTCGTTTCGATGTGGTACCGTAACCTACTACCACAACCTCGTCCAAGGTTTTGGAATCTTCTTTGAGAATGACTTTCATGGGTTTTCCGTCCCACACGATTTCTTGGCTTACATACCCTACATAAGTGATGATGATAACATCACCTTTCTTCACACTGGGGATGCTAAAGTCCCCGTCTAATCCACTAATGGTTCCGTTAGTTGTACCTTTGACTACAACTGATGCCCCGATAACGGTTTCACCGTTCTGGTCCGTCACGATACCTGTACATGTGCCGTTCTGCTGTATGACTTGGATTCCTGCAACGGTCGTACCAAGCGCCGTTTGGATATATCCGCTAGGAAGTCCAGATAGAAACAGCATTGCGCTTACTAATTTTAGTGATTTTTTATTCATAGATTTAACGTTAAAAAATATATTTAAAAAGTTAAAAGCCGTATTTATATTTCACTTTTCTTTTATATAGTGTATTTCTAAATTTAAAGGTTAATGAATTAGCTCTTTTTTTAAAGGTTGTTGGCTTTATTTGTTGCAAATATATAAATAGTAATTCAATTACAAATATATTTTGAATTATTTTTTTATCTACAAAAAACGTTTGCGATAACAGAGTAGGGTAAAGCCTCCTTTTAATTTTTGATATGCGTCAGTTAAACAGGAGTTATCAATAAGGGGGCCAAGAATAAAATTTAGCAATGTTCAGGACTGTATCTTTCGGCAGTATGCTTTTTACCGACGCGTTTCAGTTCTGTCACGAGCCTTTTTCCAAAGGCCATGAGATTATATCTGTCCTCCAGGGGGTGGATTGTGAAAAAGTTCCACAACCCTGCCAGCGGGATAGGTACCGCCGGAATGTTCCAGTCCGGCAATGATACTTTCCAAACGGGAGATATCTTTATCCATCCGTTCTTTTAATGCCAGCAAGTGGTGCTTTCTGGAGATATCGAATGTCGTCAGGACGATTTCTGACATGCTTTTGTTCCATTCAGAAGGGAAAATTCGATAGCCTGTGTTGATCTAACGTGCCACCCTTCCATGAATAATCTGGAAATAAAGTGTCCCTTCCCTGCCTTCCACGGAAGAGGGTCTGAATTTGGTTCTGATTGTTGCCATTGTACAGTCATTTTGAATTTGGATTGTCCAGTTGCTTTCTGATTTTCTGTGCCTCCCTGAACAGCCGGTGCGCCAGACTGTCCTTGTAGGCCGCCATTTCATGATTACGGATGCGGTTCCTGACCGAGTCCTCAAAAGCGGTCACCAACCTTTCCACACGTCGGATCTTTTCCTCGTCTCGCTCAATGGTAAAATGCTTCTCAAGGAAGGCGATGTCTGGATCATCCCCCGGCAGACAGATCCTGATGGCTCGGTATTTCAAATCGGCATCCTTCAAAAGCCGGTTCGTGCGATACTGGTTGCAGTTGGTCCAAACGGAAACGATCAGTGCCAAAAACAGTGCTGAAGCTGTCGTTACCACTGCCTTGGATGCGCTTTCCAGACGGTAGGTCACCAGTCTGCGCTCCGGTTCTTTTCTCTGCCGGACCATTTTCTCGTCCAGCTGTTTCATTGCCTCCCATATGGTCCGGCTGTCCTGCCGCAGGCACTCCCTTGTCTTTTCCATTTCCCGGCAAACGTTTCGGCAGACAACGGCCTGCCTTCCGACAACCGAGCGGTATGGCTACGTACCGCTGCTATTTCCGAACTGTTTTTCTCCACTACGGATTGCAGGCGTTCCAGACGGATTTTCAGTTCCGCAATTCCTTCCGGGGAAATGGTCCGGTTTTCAACTGTGGGGCTTGTGCCTTCCACGGGCAGCGCCTCCACTTTCTTCTCGATCCTTTCAAGGCATCCGTAGATGCCTTCCAGATAGTTTTCCTGTTTCATCTTTCAAAGTTTTTTCGTTATACATACTAGTTTACAAACTCCTTCCTTTCCTGCGCTTCTTCTTTTTCCGCAGGCGTTCCGCCTCCTTCTCGTCTTCCATCGGTGCCGCCGACGGCATGAACACGCCGCCCGTACCGGTGACTTCGACCAGGTTATCAATAACAGAACCATGACTTTGTTCATGGTACGGTTGCTTTTGGGAAACGTCATTTTCCAGGGACATGACATGGTTATGCTCCAATGCCGCATCCAGCCTTGACCAGCTGAAACTGCGGTCAATCTCACTTCCCTTGAATGACAGACCGTCCTTTATAAAGCGGATGCCCTGCACTTCATTAGTGCTTCCCTTGTACTTGAATTCCATTTCCACGCCCATTTTTAAGAGCCTATTTTGAAATTCCTTCCATGTATCTGCACTCCTCAAAGCTTCCTTGACCGCACGGTATATCTCGTATTTCACCCTCTCGGAAGCGTGCAGCTTTTCCGTTTTAACGGACTGTTTGCCTTCGGAATAGGTGAGCGAATACTTCTTCTTGAGCATTTTCGTCACCCTCTCGTTGCGCCTGAAATCGTTGCTGTCGGAAATCACCTTCCCGTCGAAGTCCACCCGGTTGAAGACGATGTGGCAGTGCGGGTTGTCCGTCCCGTGATGCCTCACCACGATGAACTGCGTGTTCCGTATCCCCATCAGCTCCAGGTATTCCTCCGCCAACCTTGCCATGAACGCATCGGTCAGCCTCGGTGCGTCCTCCGGCTTGAAGCTGAGCGCGATGTGCCCCACCGGTTTCGCCACGTCCGGACTCAGCAGGCATTGCCACCGGAAGCTGCGTGCCGTCTCCTCCGCCGTTCCCAGCAGCACCCCTTCCGAGGCGATGATTTCCGCGTCGTCCTTCTGCGTCACGTAGCGTATGCAGCCGCCGAACGAGCGGCCTTTCCTGATCTTCCCTATCATGAGGCTATCCTCCTTTCGGTCTGTAATCATCCATGATCCGCTTCAGCTTTCCCAGCAGCCCCTCTATCAGCAGCCTTGTCCTGTAAAAGCCTGTCTGGTGCGAGAGCTTTGTCAGCTGGTTCAAGTTGTTAGCCATTCCCGCCAGGCTGCGCAACAGTGCGTTCTCCTCCGGTGTATGCCTTGCCGTCACGGTGGCCGCCAGTGCCGCCTCCCTGATATAGACCGCCAGACTCCGGCCGGACTTCCCTGCCCTGAACCTGAGAGCCTCGTAGCTGACGGGGGAGAACTTCACCGTCACGCCTCTGGTCAATTTACGCGTCCTGCCCAATGCCGGACGCCCGCGCTTTTTCTTCATCTCATTCATATCCTTTGTCATATGTTTTTTCTTTTTTGTCCGTACTTCTTTCATTCCAAAATCTGCGACCGGCGGGAGCGGATTTACCCTCCCTGCAACCGCCGGGCGCGGGGGAGCAAGGGTTTTCGGGAATCCGGAAACATAACCTTGCTCCCCCCACAGAAAAATCCCCCCGCATTTTCCACATTGAAGCGGGTACACAGGGGACGGTGCATACATCGGGTACACTCCACGCCCGGTTACAGGCTGTCAGATTTTTCTCCACTGCTCGATGTCCCCACGGTAGGCGGCAAGATGCTCCCTGGCAAGGTTCTCCAGCAGTCCGGAAACGCTCATGCCACGCCCGCCGAGCCTGCGGACGACGGCGTCCAGTTCGTCCCTCACATCCTCACTGACGAACACCGTCTTGCGGTTCCTGATCTTCGGGACGGTGAGGTATGTTTCCCGGTACTCCTCCAGCGAGGCCCTGCGCTGCCTGCCGCTCGTCCTTCTTCTCACGGGGTCTTCCGGTTCCGGCGGGGTGTCCTTTCTTCCCGCCTCCCCGGACACCTCCTCCGCATCAGTCCCGGATGGAATCACCGGTTCCGCATCCATACCGGTGGATTTCCCCGGACCGGGTTCCATCATGAGTCTTTCCCACCACTCGTCGTGGCCGGGGCTAGGACTACGACCGTTCTTTCTGTCTGCGGTTTCGGATGCCGCCGTTTTCTTTCCTCTTGGTTTTTCAGTCGGTTCACTTTTCATTGTACATGGATTTTAGATGGTTGATACTGTGGGCACGGTCTACCCGTTTGCCCGGTTGTCGGAAGCAAATAAAACGATAATAACAGACGGTGTGAAACGGACGGGTCCGATTGGCGGGGTTTGCCGCGTTATTCATATTGTTGGATCAGTCTGACGGTGATGACTTCACAAATATACGCACCGGAAATTTTCCACTCTTCGGGAACGGATCTGAACGTCTGTTTACTAAAAGCGAATGAATGTCAAAATCAGATTTCCATGACATCTGATGACATATAATGACATCTGATGAAGGGCCGGAACCATATCCGGGAACAATCATTTACTTTGCGGATGAAACAAGTACGCATATGGTGTCAAAGGTAGTCATCCTGTCTTGAAATTCAGGATGTTCCGCCGGAATTCACTAAATTGCGGCACGGAATCCGGATCCGAAAAGAGAATGAAACAGATGTCAAACCTGAAATTACATTGATTATGGAAATAGTGAACATTGAAGCAAGGACCTTCGAGGCGATGCTCTCGGCCTTCCGGACGTTCGCGGACCGGCTGGACACCCTTTGCCGGCTGTACGGTGACATGGAGGAGAAGAAATGGCTGGACAACCAGGAGGTGTGCCTGCTGCTGAAGGTCAGCCCGAGAACCCTGCAGACCCTGCGTGACAACGGCACGCTGGCATATACACAGATCTGCCATAAGACTTATTACAAGCCCGGGGACGTGGAAAGCATCATCCGGATAGTGGAGGAGCGCCGCAAGCGGGCTGAAAGCATGGGAAAATCAATTTGAGAAGCCATGGGAAACAAAAGGATGATACTTTCTCCCGGCAGTCTGGCAGGCGGCTGGGAAAGTCTGGACGGCAGTCCCGATTTCTACATCTTCAGGGATTCCAGCGGGGACTACCGCCTGCTGACCTACAGCCTTGACGCGGAGTACGGGCGTGGAAGCTTCTCGCTCTACAGGATAGACGGGGAGGGATGCCATATCCGTATCGGTACGAAAGAGTGCCGGTTCATGTCGGAGGGATGCCCCCATACCCTCCATGTCATGGGGTGGGGGCGATATATGAGAAACTGAAAAAGTAAATGTCAAACCAACAAACAGATGAGATTTATGATGAATACCGATAACCGTCTGCTCACCCGTGAGAGCAGCGAGCATATAAGAGAGTTCTTCTCCACCGTCGAACGTCTCTCCGTTTCCATGGAGCGTCTCTTTGCCGGCAGGTCACCGGCGATGGCGGGCGAGAACTTCTATACGGACCGCGAACTGGCTGAAAAGCTGAAAGTGAGCCGCCGCAGCCTGCAACAGTACCGTGACAGCGGCCTGCTTGCCTTCACCCGGCTGGGCGGTAAGATACTGTACCGTTCTTCCGATATCGAGAAGTTGCTTGACGGCTGCTACCGGGAGGCGAGAACCAGGCCGGAGGAACTTTAGAAATGTTCCGTACGGGATCGTGAATGAAGGGGCGGTCGGTTGTCATACCGATCGCCCCTTCGTTTTCTTTCCATCGGATGAACGACTTTAATTTGCTCATAAAGTATTTATACACAGAGTATTTCTCTTTATGAATTATGATCCGGTGACAACATTGGCATAACATGGCGGGACATGGAAACATTTTTCCGGTATGGCAATAAGATACGGGGATTCCATTATAAAAAAAGACCCTTGTTTTATTATGTCATTATGTTATTCTGAAATTGGGGCGGGTCGTTCGTGTACCGGTGGGACGATCCATTCCCGTAATGGCGGCACATTCCGTACCGGTATCATTATCCTCCGGCAATGCCGTTTCCCGGTCTTTTCGGAGTGACCTTATGCCGGCCGGTGACAACCGCATGTCCGTGTGTAAACATGACGGCACATAAAAACAGGCACATCCGACGGGCTTTTGTCCCGTCGGATGCGCCTGTCTCCGTCATGTCATATACAGCCGGACTCCTCCGGCCCATGTCTCTATCTGAGTATCGGATTCGAGAGCAGTATCTTGTAATAGGCCACTCCGCCAATCTCTACCGGCATCCTCGCCATCATGAACTGCACGCTCTTCCTCTCCACTTTCGCCTGCCGCATGAGCCTCTGCACGATAAACCCCGCCGAGAACCTTGCGCATCTTTTGTCCTTCCAGACGATGAACCCCTCGCTGTCGTCAGCCCGGCAGATATACCAGTCACCCGTCTCGTCGTCGTGGGCGAAGTTCACCCGTCCGCCGCCGAGGATTCCCAATTCGATTGACATCGTCTTTGACAGATAGACAGTCCCCCTGCTGTCAAGGTTGATGGTCCGCTTACCCTTGTATGTGACTTCCTGCGGACGGGAGTTTTCCCTGTTGTATACTATCAGTGCCATAATTGTCCTTCTTTTATCGGTTGAACTGTTTTCGTTTTTCAATACATGAAGCTTTCCACCGCCAGCATCTGACTTCTCCATGCGAAACCGCTGTGGGTACGTACTGCGTCCACTATCCTGCATACTTTCTGCGATATGGCCGATGCCGAGATACCCATGCATTCCGCCAGCGCCTTGAACGAGAACTGCGCCTCATAGAACCTGAGCATGAACATCCGGTATTCCTCGTAGGAGAATTTCTGCCTTACGAAACGCAGTATGTCCTTAACCAGCCTCTCGCACCCGTTCAGGTCGTCCTCGGAAAGGAATTTTGCCTCCTCGCCACATCGGAGAAAGAAATCATCTTCAGGGTGTGCATACCGGTTCTCCCTTTTAATCTTTACCAGGGCCGCCTTTTTGTAGCATCCGATGAAATACGCGTCATAGTCCGTTATGTCCTTTCCGGGAACCAGCACCTGCCTTCTTACGAAAAGGTAGGTGTCATGGAAATTGTCCTCGTCCAGCATTCCGTACCGGCGTAACGTTCCTCTCAACCTGTCATAGGATTTTGTGAACCACTCGTTGAACAGTTTTTCCTTTTCTGCGCTCTTGTCTGCCATAGCCTTATATTTTTTTGAGTTATACATGGCCTACACGGGTAGGCATTCTTATTTCTTGTGCTTCCTCCTGTTTGTTTTTCGGCGGTCTCCGGCAAGGCTTGCCGTGAAAAAATACGCTCACGCGAAGCGTGAGGAAGATTTTTTCACGAGCAACCAGCCCGAAGGGCCGCCTTGCGGGACCGGCCTGAAAAACAACTATTTTTGCCGCAAGAAATGAGGATGACGGATTCCTCCTGTCTATTGCCTGTCCGGTGAGAATCTAAAATACCATGCGGTTTTTCTGTCTTCGGCATGTTTGGAGAAATATTCAAGGATATGGAATGAGAACGGCAATATGTGATATTGCGGAAGGAACGGATATGGGATTGGAAACAGGAAGCGTGCCCGGGCTTTCATGCGGTTTATACGGCAGTGTTGATTTTGGGGAGGGTTACAGGGAAGTGACAGGAAGGTTAGCCGTTCCGGAGAAATTGTATGTGTACGTTGTTCCTTTCGAAATACGGAGTCCTTTAAAATCATGGAAGACCTCATTCGGGAATGTGTTCCGGACAATACCCCGCCACGGAACGGTTATGACACTTGATATCAGGCCGTAAGCCGTTCCGTAGCTTCAGTATCCCATATCCCATGCATGAATGTGGATCAGGCGGCATTTCACCTCCTTGCCCCGTTTACGGACATGCCGATGCGTTGCCTGCCGGAATTCTCATTCAAGCAGTTTTCGTCCGCCATCATCTTCCAGCACACGCATCTGCTGGATGGCTATCCGATTCAGTCTCACGAGCCGTTCGCCCTGCGGTATGCCCTGGTCTATGAATACGGCGTTCAGGTTTTCCATATTGGAGAGGCAGATCAGTTCATTGATGGAGGCATAGTCACGGATATTGCCCTTCAGACCGGGATTCTGCTCACGCCACATCCTGGCGGTCATCCCGAACATGGCCACGTTGAGCACGTCCGCCTCTTCCGCATAGATGACGCCGGCCTGTGCGGGGGTGACTTCCACCGGTATCAGGTTCTGCCTGATGGCATCGGTATGTATGCGGTAGTTGATCTTTGACAGTTCCCGTTTCGCACTCCAGCCGAGCTGGGCCTGCTCCTCCTCTTTCAACCGCTGGAACTCTTTCAGCAGGTACAGCTTGAATTGAGGGGATACCCACGTGGCGAACTCGAACGCGATATCCTTGTGTGCGTAAGTCCCTCCATAGCGTCCGGCCTTGGCGATGATACCTTTGGAGTTGGTCTTTTCCACCCATTGTTTGACGGAAAGGATGAAACGGTTCAACCCGGCCTCGTTTTTAATTCCCTCGAATTCGGGGGAATTAAAATCCGGATTGTACATCTCCTCCCATATGCCCAGAAACTCGACGGTATTCTTGTTACGCAACCACTTTTCAATAAGGGCGGGACCGTTTTCCATATTGCGGACCATGTCGGTCAGGGAGATATAATCCTTGTCATTGTATGTGATGACTGTCACTTCTGTATTTTGGACTTTAATTTTAGCCATGTTCTTTTAACGGTTATTCGGTTATTATTGGTTCGATGTACAAATGTACGGTGTATTTTTCGGAATGTTCCTCCATATCCGGAAAAGTTTGTGTCACGCCGCCTGTTGCGACAAGCCGTTTCTACCAAGGAAAGGGCAGGCAATACCGGCTGACGTGGATACAGGCGGAACAACCCGCATATGCAATGCAGAGGGAGCAGGAGAGCCTTCACCACAGCCGGAGAGGAAAGCGGTCTCATGCCGGGGTACGGCATGAAAAGGGGCTCCCGGACAGTTCTTTTCCTTGTCGCACATGCACTACGTCGGTCGCAGTTTTCGCCTTCTGAATCCCTCTTACGTCCGTCCCTGCGCTTTCGGAGCGTTTTTCCGGTAGAAAATTTCACCATGCGGAAATTTTCTACCGGAAACCGAAGGGAAAACGCGGAGTCCCGCAGGGACGGACGAACTTTGATGAGGAAGGGGAAAATCGTCCGTTTCGTAAATACCATTTCCTCAGATGGCATCGCATATCTCCTTCTCCATCTTTTCCAGCTTATGGGACAGGATTTCCATGTCGCTGCTGATCTTCTGGTTGGTTATCCGGGCATATATCTGGGTGGTTTTCAAATCCGTATGCCCCAAAAGACGGCTTACGGTCTCGATGGGCACACCGTGCGAGAGCAGCACGGTGGTGGCGTTCGTATGCCGGGCCACATGATAGGTCAGCCGTATCTTGAAACCGCACTGCCTGCCAAGTTCCTTCAATATGGTGTTGCATCTGCCGTTGCTCGGTACCGGAAATACATGGTCGTCCTTGGACAGCCCCTTGTACTTCTCTATGATGCGCCTGGGAACGTCCAGCAGGCGGATGTTGGACTCGGTGTTCGTCTTGCGCCGGCGGGTGATGATCCAGAGGTTGCCGTCGAAGAAGGTCTGGAGCCGGTCGGTCGTCAGCGCCTTCACGTCCGCGTATGCCAGTCCGGTGAACACAGAGAAGATGAAGAGGTCACGTACCAGTTCGCAGGTCCCGCTTTTCACCGGGGCCTCCATCAGCGTCTGTATCTCACGCTCCGTCAGGTAGCCCCGGTCAACGCTCTCGGGGGAGTTGATGTACCCGGCGAAGGGGTTGAAGGGAAGCGCACCGCTGTTGCGGGCGATGGAGATGACGTGCTTGAGCCCGATCATGTAACCCCATACGGTATTGGTGCGGCATTTCTTCTCCGTACGCAGGAAATACTCGAAGTTGTTGATGAACGTCAGGTTGAGTTCCTTCAGGGGGATGTCGTCACGGCGGTACACTTTCGGGACGAACTCGCACAGATGCCTGTATATGGTACGGTAGCGGTTGTATGTTCCCTGCACGCGGCTGTGTCCCACTTTCTTGATGAACTCCTCATTGTGCTGCTCGAAGAGCTTCAGCAGCGTCTCGCGTTTTACGCCCAGCCCGAGGCAGGCGTCCCTCAGCCTGGCGGCGGTGACATAGCCGTCGGACTGCATCAGTTCCTGGTAACGGCGGTTCACGTCCACACGTATCCGGTCAACCGCCGCATTGATTTTCTGCGCCTCGGCGCTCTTGCCCGTGGCACGTGCCGTTTTCACGTCCCAAAGTTTCGGGGGCACGTCCAGCTTGCAGCTGAACTGCTTGATTTCGCCGTCCACCGTAAGACGGCACATCAGGGGGAGATAGCCGTTGGCTCTCTCGCTGCCCTTCTTCACGTAGAAGAGGATTTTGAAGGTCGATCTGCTCATACTCGTTTTCATACTTTTTTGATCGTTACAAAGTTAATATCAAGCGAGTTGTCCTCAGGTATGAAAAACTGTGCAAATTACTGAAATAGAATCTGTTGTGCCGTTTCTTGTTCCCGTTATATCAGTAACGATATGGGAACTGAAGTCTTTCGCAGCTTTTAGCGGACCTCCTTTTTCAGCTTATGCAGTATTATGAGTTAAACACCTAACTGCTTAATAGACTGCATTTTTGCTGTATTATCATCAACTTTGCTTTTTCTTGCTGCGTTTACTTTATTAAATGCCAAAAGTATGCCGACAACAAGAATTAACACAGACGCTGCCATATTATTAAAATCACGCGTAGCTTTGTTTGAAGGTACTTGGTTGAAATATTTCAAAAATACAGCTTTTGTGCCCAATGGTGACGGCTGGCCAGGTAAATCTAAAGATTATAATTCCGCTTATCAGTATCCGAGTGGAAACATTGACAACGAGATAGATTATTTTCTAGAAATCGCCATGGATACATCTAGAGATATTGCAGAACGGTATAAAAACAAGCTTACGGAAAATACGGGTGTCCTGCAACAGTCAACCGATGAACCGGCTAATCCATATTTTGATATGTTTGCCCAGGAAGATCTGTCTTCTGTAGATGAGGTGCTATTATGGCGCAAATATGCCTATAATCTGGTGCAACATAATGTGAATGTTTGCGCTAGTTGGGGAAACAATGGAGTGGGGGTAACTCGAAGCTTTGTGAATAACTTTTTGATGGCTGATGGCACACCAGTCTATACACACGGTAATTATACAGATGGAGACGGATATTATATGGGAGATAAAACTATACACGACGTTCGTCAGAACAGAGACAGCCGATTGGTGATTTTCTTGAAAGAACCCGGACAGCATAATATATTGATTAAAGATGTGATTGGCGAAACTGCTAATATTGAAGAAACTTATCCGTTGATTACAATTACAGATGGTGCCCGCCGTTATGTGACAGGATATGCTATACGTAAAGGAGGTCCTTTCCACCAGAAATATTATTCAAACTCAAAAGGATATACAGCCTCTATTGCTTATCGTGCGACAGAAGCCTTGTTGAATTACATGGAAGCCAGTTATGAAAGGAATGGTACTTTGGACGGAACAGCGACCGAATATTGGAAAATTATTCGCCGTCGTTCTCATGTAGATGAGGATTTTCAAAAGACCATTGCTTTAACGGATATGGGTAAAGAGGCAAAAAATGATTGGGGAGCGTATTCCGGTGGTAAGTTAATAGACGCAACTCTCTATAACATACGTCGTGAGCGCCGATGCGAATTTATGGCAGATGGGCTTCGTTATATGGACTTATGTCGTTGGCGTGCTATGGACCAGTTGATTGAACATCCTTATATACCGGAAGGTTTCCATTTATGGAACACCCCCATGCAGGCTTGGTATACAGATTTGCTGTATGATGGATCAGACGCATCCAATGTCTCTTCACCTAATGTCAGCGAATACTTGCGCCCTTACCAGAAGAATTCTAAACAGACCTGTTATAATGGTTTTACTTGGCGTATGGCCCATTATCTGCACCCCATTATGGTCAAGCAGTTTTTGATCACCGCTCCCGATAATAAAACAGTAGAAAATTCTCCTATCTATCAAAATCCATATTGGCCCATAGTACCGGATATGCCTGCTGAAAAATAAGTTTCAGGGCATTCCAATATTTTATGATTGGAATGCCCTAATAACTTGATATCATACGACTGATAAGAAAAGAGTAGTCATCGTATGTACTTTTTGTATGATAATACAGGTATTGCAACTAAATTCCATGTCTGCAACTCTTTATAATTCCGATATTTGCGTAATAAACGAGCCGACACAAATCGGTGTTCATTCTTTATAATAATGTATCAAATGAAAAACATCATTATCGCTTCCTTCTTGATGCTTGCTCCTGTCGGAGTAACAGCCCAATATCAGAAAGCACAGGAAAAAGCTCCTCTGGTCAATGTACCTTTGGAAAATTTTGCATCACAGCAGAAAGTCCTTTTTAATTTTGGCTGGAAATTCCAGCTGGTTACAAACAAGAATAAAAATACTGATTTCGCCTCACCTACCTTGGATGACTCTTCCTGGCGTACATTGGACCTTCCTCATGATTTCCAGTTCGAACACCCCTGGACTGAAAGCGGTGGAGGTGCACGCGGATTCAAACCTATGTGCGAAGGATGGTACCGCAAGTCTTTCCCGACCGACCCGTCGTGGAAAGGGAAACGGGTAGTCCTGAATTTCGGAGGTATCATTTATCTGGGCGATGTCTATCTGAACGGTACAAAAATAGCCTCGACGGACTATGGATACGTGGGGCTTGAAGCGGACCTTACCTCCTTTCTACGTCACGACGGAGAAAATGTGGTAGCTGTCTATGCCTCCACCGGTCCCAAGAAAGGCTCACGCTGGTACACGGGAGGCGGTCTGTTTCGTGATGTGTATCTGCAGGTGCAGAATCCTACACACATCGCCCGCCACGGGGTGTATATCACCACTCCCGAGGTTTCCTCCTCCCGGGCAACGGTAGCCGTACAGGTTGAGGTGGACGGCTGGCAGAAGCATGATGTACGGATACGGACCACCCTCCGCAATCCAGAAGGTGTCATAGTGGGCTCCGTGCAATCCGGTATGCCCGAACATACGCACCAGACCCGCACGGAAGTGAAATTACCGACGCTTACTCTGGAGAATCCGCAACTTTGGTCATGTGAGTCTCCTCAGCTCTACAGTGCTGAAGTGGTGGTGACGGCAGACGGTATGGTGGTGGACAGCCTGACCGAACAGTTCGGTGTCCGCAGTCTGGAATTCTCACCGGAGTTCGGCTTCAAACTCAACGGGAAGAAGATGTTCCTGCAGGGCAATGCCAATCATCATGATCTGGGTGCACTGGGAGCCGCCTGTTACGACAGGGCCATTGAACGCATGATGCTGCAACTCAAATCCTTCGGTTACAACTGTATCCGCTGTTCACATAATCCGTACAGTGACAGTTTTGCCCGCATTGCAGACCGTGTGGGGATACTGGTGGTGGACGAACTGACGGACAAATGGAGTAACAATGACTATTGGGGCGGACGCCAGCCGTTCACCCATATCTGGCACAAACTGATTACAGAATGGATCAAACGCGACCGTAACCGTCCATCCATCATTTTGTGGAGCTTGGGAAACGAACTTCAGATTCGTGAAGGATGGGCAGGTTTCGAAGGAACCAACGACTGGGGAATCACTACCTATAACATATTCAACCAGCTGGTAAAGAGATGGGATCATACACGTCTCACCACTGTAGCCATGTTCCCCGCCCGCGCGGGAGCTATAACTCGGCACGATAAGGAGTTCAACGACTATTTAGTGCCCCCTGAATTGGCTTGTGCCACAGAAGTGGCATCGTTCAATTACCAGTCGGACAAATATGACGTTTATTTGAAATACCGGCCGGACCTTATCCTGTTCCAGAGTGAGGCTGAAACCAGCAATCTGTTACAGCCTTATTATAATATGGACAGAAAACGGACGGTGGGCATGGCCTATTGGGGGTCCGTCGAGTATTGGGGAGAATCCAACAAGTGGCCCAAGAAAGGCTGGAACTACTCCTTTTTTGGTCATACCATGCGCCCTTATCCCCAAGCCTACCTTATCAAATCGGCTTTCATGCCGGAGATTCCCGAAGTACATATCGGCGTGGTCGATGCGGCGGGGGCGGAAAGCGTCAGTTGGAATGACGTCGTAGTGGGACGTATGGCGCTGAACGAGTGCTGGAATCATACCCCGGGCAGCAGACAGTCACTCTTTGCCTTCACTAATGCACATTCTGTAGAGTTATTGGTAAACGGTCAGAGCATGGGAGTCCAAGAAAACGATACGACACAGGCAAACCGGCGTAATATGATTTATTGGAAGGATGTTCCTTATGGCAATGGTGGATCTGTGGTGGCAATAGCCCGTGACAAGTCGGGCAAAGAAGTGGCTCGTCATCATATCGAAACTGCCGGAAAAGCCGTGGCACTCCGGATTGAGGCGGAAACGCCGGCGGACTGGAAGGCAGACGGTATGGACTTGCAATATATAAACGTGACGGCTATAGACAAAAAAGGTCGTCCAGTATGGGACTACAACGAGCCGCTTACTTTACAAATGGAAGGTGTGGCACGGTTGGTGGCATTGGATAACGGGGATCATTATACGGACGAGCTCTTTCATGGCATAACTTCCAAACGAATGTATCAGGGAAGGATGCAAATCATTCTCCGAAGCGATCAGAAGGCTGGGAATGTTATGGTCAAAGTATTTTCAGCTGGATTGAAAGGCACACTCCGGTTGAAAACGATAAACGAATGAAAGGATATATGAAAAAAATACTTATTTTATTAATACTTATACTGTCAATCAAGTCTGCCTTCGTTACATACGGGCAGGTCTGGAATTTTGATATGACTAAACCGCAACCTAAATATAATGATGAAGTGGGGTATGGTTATGATCGGAATACTTCTGCTGTATCTGAAAAACAGAAACATCCTATGTTTTTTTCTGTAAAAGTACCCGAAGGGGACTATAAAGTAACAGTGACAATAGGAAACAAGCAATATGCAGGTGTAACAGTTTTAAGGGCTGAAACCCGACGTTTGGTGGTGGAACGCATGATAACAAAGAAAGGTGAGCTTCGTGATGTGACATTCAATGTTAATGTACGGACTCCATACATTGATGGAAAAAATACAGTAGGATTACAAATGCGGGAAAGAAAAGATTGGGGTTGGGACAATCGTTTAACGTTGGAATTCAATGGAAATTCTCCTGCTGTGAGTCATATCCGAATAGAATCCAATCATCCTAAAATGAAAATTTGGCTTTGTGGCAATTCCACTGTAACTGATCAGGATAATGAACCTTATACCAGTTGGGGACAAATACTTCCCTATTGGTTCGATGAAAATGTTGCTGTTGAGAATATGGCAATGAGTGGTTTGCGTACCACCTCGTTTATCGAACAAAACAGATTGGCAAAAATTGTACAAGAAGTGAAATGTGGTGATTATGTTCTGATAGAGTTCGGTCACAATGATGAAAAGGACGATATCCCGGGTAGTGGAGCATGGTATAATTTTACATATAATCTAAAGAAATTTATAGATAATCTGCGGCCTAAAGGTGCACATATTATATTGGCTACTCCTACAGAACGTCGTAATTTTATAAATGGAAAAATTTGTGGCACTCATGGTGAATATCCGGTGGCTATCCGTACACTTGCAGAGCGTGAATGTTTGCCACTTATAGATCTTACAAAATCTACTACTGAACTATATAATGTGATGGGAGATTCACTTAGTAAAAGACTTTTCGTGCATTTCCCGGCCAATTCTTATTCAGGACAAGACAAAGAACTTAAGGATGATACACACAGCAATGCTTTTGGAGCGTATGAAATATGTAAACTGGTCATTATGGGGTTAAAATCTAACAATGTTGAACTTGTGAAATACCTTCGTTCAAATTGGCGAGATTTTCACTATTATAATTATGATGATTGGCAAAAATTTTATTGGCCTATGACACCAATAAATAAGTTGGAAAAGCCTGCTGGTGACTGAACTTTAAGAAGATATGATTATCAATACGTTTTGTAATGTAAGAAAGTATTTATAGTTTATTCAGAATTCATAAAAATAACAATCGGATATCATTGGAAAAACATGAATAAAAGATTAAAATTACTAAGCATCTTTATAACAGCATCTTTATGTTGTTATGCCCAGATAAAAGAGTTCGATCCTTCTCTGGATCCTAATGTAACCATCGTGAGCCGGCAACCTCAGGAAGAATGGAACAGCCGCTATATGTGGTATCCGGGACAACTGGCTGCTTTCTATCAGCAACAATGTGCCCGTACCTCGAAAGAGCGTTGCGTCAATGTAGGATATCCGGGTAAATTTTTTGCAAAGAACAATCATGCCTGGTTCAGAAAAGAGGTAAGATTGAAAAAGGAAAGTAGCCTCTGCTGGGAGGGCCCGTCGGATATTGTTCTTTATATAAATGGTGTAAAACAGTCTGTTTCCGGTAAACAGGCCATTTTGCCCGCGGGCAGATCCTCTTTATTGTTTGAGGTGACAACGGATGACTCGTTACCTTGTATCATTCTGAAAGGGGCGGGACTGGAAAATCCGGATGAATGGCAGGTCAGTATGGATAAAGAGCATTGGACAATACCCGAGAGTGCCGTCGTGTATAATAAACCGAGCGTGCTGCCGGATGCTTCGCAAGATATGACAGCCCGGATTAAACCTTTACAAATACTCCCCATGCGCAATGCTGAGATGCAAGGTAAAGACGGAGTCAGTATCGGAAAGAATGGTTATGTCCTCATCGACTTTTTCCATCTTGAGATGGGGGCACTGACTTTTCAAGCGAAAGGAAAAGGGACTATAACCGTACGCGTTGGCGAAACTCCCGAAGAAGCACTGGAACGGGATGATAAGAAACTGGAACAATATCCATTGGCTCCTATTACCTTGTCAGAAGAAGACAGCACCATCACTTTGCCGGAACGCGCTCTCCGATATGTTTCACTGGAATGCGACAAGGGGGCTGAGATTACCTCCCTTCGCTTTGATGCGTTATTGTGGCCGGTAGAGCACCAGATGCAGTTTGAAACGGATGATGATTATGTGAACAACCTGTTCAAAATGAGCAGTGCGACATTGCATACCTGTATGCACCGCTTTTATCTGGACGGGGTGAAGCGTGATTTTCTTCCTTGGTCCATGGATGCGCTGGTCAGCACCCTGGCGGGGGATTATCTTTTCGGTGACCAGCAGGTGTCAAAAAACGGAATTTCCATAGCACTGATGCCGCTTGATCCGCAGAAATCGGATATAGGGATTCCTGATTATCCGTTGCATGCTCTGTTCGGCCTGAAACAGAACTATCTGCGTTTCGGTGACTTGACTACTTCCCTTCAATACAAGGACCGCATCATCCAGTTGCTTGATTTTTATGCCTCCATCGTGGATGAGAATGGTTTTGTACACGGCAATTATGGAGACAGGCAGTTCGGTTATACCCCCGGATGGTCTACTTATAACGGTCCTGCCCGGAAAGGGGCGGCGGCCTATGCCCAGATCATGCTCTATTATAATTATGTGACCGGAGCTTATTTCGCGGATCTGTGGAAGGAGAGTGCATTGGCGGACAGATACCGCAAGTTGGCCCGGAATCTGAAAAAAAAGATTTTTGAACATTTTTGGGATGATGACCGGAAAGTCTTCATCAACGGTACAATGAATGACAATGTGACTGTGGACAAGCGTATTTCGCATCATGCCCAATATTGGGGAATACTGGCCGATATCTTTCCTGAAGAACATTATGACAACTTGTTTGAAAATGTTCTGCCGAATTTGCCGAACTATTATGAGGTGGTCAGTTATGAGAAGGGTTATGAGTTTCTGGCTTATGCCAAAGCCGGGCGGATAAAAGAGTTATGGGATCATATCTATGGTGTGTTCGGCGACTGGATGGATCAGGGACATACCCGTTTCCCGGAGAACTTTATGATGAATGCTTCCCGCGCCCGTCAACTGATATTTTATAATCGTCCGTACGGCCTTAGTCTTTGTCATGGGGCGAATGGAGTCCCGGTAGTGGTAGGCGCATTGAACGGTCTTATCGGTTTCAGCCAGTCTTCGATGAAGACGAATGAATATACGATCCGTCCCGAATTGCTCCATCTTAAATGGATTCACTCCAGAATTCCCGTCAAAGAAGGATACATCACGATGAAACTTAATGCTGAAGGAGAAAGTATCATTGATATTCCGGAAGGGTGTACGGTTAGCATTATAAAAAAGAGCAGTCGCAAACCATTGGTGCTGAAGAAAGCGGGTGAATATACATTCAAATTGGCAGATTAATCATCGAATAAAAAGATTCTTATGAAGAAATATTTTGTAGCCGGAGGGCTTTTGGCCCTTCTCTTTGCAGCCAGTGCCTGCACAATAGCTCATGACGAAGATACAGTAGCAACCGGGGCCTTTCTGCCTCCCCTCATGGGATGGAGTTCTTGGAATACCTATCATGTAAATATCAACGAAGACCTGATAAAGAAGCAGGCGGATGTTTTGGTAACCACTGGATTGAAAGATGTGGGTTACCTATATATTAATGTGGATGACGGATTTTTCGGATACAGGGATGAAACCGGAAAAATGCATGCACATTCCGAGCGTTTCCCCAACGGGATGAAGCCTGTATCGGATTATATCCATTCATTAGGCTTGAAAGCAGGTATTTATTCAGACGCGGGGGATAACACTTGTGGCTCCATCTATGATGATGACGCTAACGGAGTAGGTTCCGGCCTTTATGGACATGAGCAACAGGACATGGATCTTTATCTGAAAGAGTGGAATTATGATTTTATCAAGATAGATTATTGTGGTGCCAAGGAGTTGGGACTTGAAGAAGAGAAACGTTATGCCACTATTTGCGAGGCTATCGAGAATACAGGACGTACGGATGTTTCCATTAATATCTGTCGTTGGGCTTTCCCCGGTACTTGGGCGAAGGATATGGCACGTTCTTGGCGTATCAGTTCGGATATCCGTCCTCGTTGGAGTTCGGTAAAACATATCATAGAGAAGAATCTTTATCTTTCCGCTTATGCCGGTGAGGGACATTATAATGACATGGATATGCTGGAAGTGGGCAGAGGGCTGACACAGGCGGAGGAAGAGGTACATTTTGGAATGTGGTGTATGATGAGTTCCCCTCTCCTTGTCGGGTGTGACATGACGACAATCCCCGAAAGCTCTCTGGCTTTGTTGAAAAATAAGGAACTGATCGCATTGAACCAGGACCCCTTGGGACTTCAGGCTTATGTGGTACAACGTGAAAAGGATGGTTATGTTTTGGTGAAAGATATCGAACGGAAACGGGGCAAAGTCCGTGCCGTGGCTTTTTATAACGCTTCGGACAGTGCTTATGAGTTTCGTACTCCGTTGCGTGTGCTGGAATTGGGAGGGATGACAAAGGTACGGGATTTGGTAAGATGCGAGGATATGGAAAGTGTGGAGGGCGAATGTCGTTATACGGTACAGCCTCATGGTGTGCTGATTTGTAGAATGGAGGCGGAAGAGCGTCTGGAACCTGACCGGTATGAGGCGGAATGGGCCTATCTTCCTTGTTTTGATGATTTGGGCAAGAATCCTAAACAAATATTGTATGCCGCTTCACCGGAATGTTCAGGAGGTATAAAAATACACCATCTGGGAGGCAGCAGGGAGAACTATGCCGAATGGAGAGAAGTTTATAGTGGGAAGGGAGGAGAGTATGAGATGACTGTCCGTTATTGTTCTCCTGTAAACCGTAAGTTGGAGATATGGGTGAACGGTATGGAATATGAAATAGAGGGACTGAATTCCGGAGGTGAGGATGAGCTACGGGAGGCTAGTTGTACGATTGTTCTTAATTCCGGATATAATAATATCCGTATGGGGAATCATTTTGGCTGGGCACCGGATGTTGATTGTTTTACATTGAAAGAAATGAAGAAATAAGGGATGTATATGATAAAAATAAAAATAGTGCTGGCGCTGTTGGGGGCGTTGCTTGCTGGAACTGTCAGCGCCCAAATTTATATCCCTCCCGTTTTTGGAAAGGATAGTCTTGATACCCGTTCGGATGAACTCTCACGCCTTTATATTCCTCCCAAGAGGATAATGTGGGTGAGTCATGATTCTTTGGTTCAAAACAAGGAGGTGTTGTTGCTCTCCGGTAATGGACAACCGGAGCTGGGGAAAAGGAATATGTGTTCCATGTACACCTGTGGGCGGGATACAGCCTCCATTCTGCTGGACTACGGGCGTGAACTGCATGGAGGACTGAAATTGGTGCTGGGGGCGGCTAGGCCCTGGGGAACTCAATTGGTCCGTATCCGTTTCGGTGAGTCAGTCAGTGAGGCTTGCAGCGAGCATGATGGCGGCAGACGCAGAAAAGGATATTCTACCAATGACCATGCGATGCGTGATATCACGATGAAGGTTCCCAGTGACGGACAGATAGAAATAGGCAATACCGGATTCCGCTTTGTCCGTATTGATTTACTGGGTTCAGATGCCGTGATTCACCTGAAGGAGGCCCCTGCTGTCATGCGTTACCGGAATATTCCTTATTTGGGCTCTTTCCGTTGCAGTGATCCGCGCCTGAATGATATCTGGATGACGGGAGCATATACGGTTCATCTGAATATGCAGGAATATCTGTGGGATGGCATCAAGCGGGACCGCGTGGTTTGGTTGGGTGACATGCATCCTGAGGTGTCCACCATCATGGCTGTATTCGGGTATAACGAGGTGGTGGATAAAAGCATTAATCTGGCTTGTGAGCAGTTTCCGCTACCGCAATGGCTGAACGGGATGAGTGCATATTCCATGTGGTATCTGATTATTCAATATGAATGGTACATGCATAATGGAAATTTGGATTACCTGCGGAAACATCGTGGTTATATTACCGGGCTGATAGACCGTATAGACGGATGTGTGGATGAGGAAGGAAATGAAAATCTGGCTAAATCACGTTTTTTGGACTGGCCGTCCACACCCAATGAAGCAGGAGTGGAAGCAGGATATCGCGCCTTGCTTGGCTGGGCGCTGGATGATGGCGCGAAATTATGTGACTTGCTTGACGAAAAAGGACATGCTGCAAAATGCAATGCGATTGCCGGACGGCTTAAAAAACAGATTAAGCAGCCCAACCGTTTGAAGCAAGCGGCCGCTTTAATGGCTGTTGCCGGGCTGATGGAGCCGGAGAGGGCATGTGATGAAATAATTTCGGTCGGAGGGGCAAGGGATTTTTCCACTTTTTATGGCTATTATATGTTGCAGGCACTGGCAAAGGCCGGCGAATATCAACAGGCGCTGGATATCATCCGTCAGTATTGGGGAGGAATGCTTGACTTGGGAGCCACTACCTTTTGGGAGGATTTTAATTTGGACTGGAGCCGTAATGCCGCACGGTTGGATGATTTTGTACCTGAGGGGAAGGATGATATTCATGGTGATTTCGGGGACTATTGCTATCCGGGATTCAGGCATAGTTTCTGTCATGGATGGGCTTCGGGACCTACTCCCTGGATGACACGGCATGTTTTGGGAATCGAGGTGTTGGATGCCGGTTGCAAAACGATCCGTGTTAATCCTCATTTAGGTGATTTGGAATGGGCGGAAGGTACTTATCCTACTCCCTTAGGGGTGATATATGTCAAACATGTGAAAAAAGATGATGGAAATGTTGTTTCTACAGTTAAAGCTCCGGATGGGATTAAAGTAGTATCAAAATAATCGGATTTTAATATTCTTCTTTTTTAAGTCATTCTTAATCTACTTAATTAAACCGACAAGTTGCAAATTCTTGAATTTCTTCCTAGCTTTGTATTCGTTTGTTTTTAACAGGAGTACTTGCGTGAAGAATATGAAAAACATAGGAAGGATATTATTACCAATCATTATTTTGTTATTGACTGTGCGGATAAATGCCGTTCCGGTCAAAGCATTTGATATGATAATAAGAAATCTTCCTAATTCGGAACAGTTGCCGACCAAAGAATTGCTTTGTATCTTCCAGGATTCGGAAGGATATATGTGGTATGGTACTGAGGGGGGAGGCTTGTGCCGTGATGATGGGTATACAGTGAAAGTATTCCGTTCTGATTTCAAGAATCCGGGAGTCTTGGAAAACAACAGTGTGACGTGTATTACTGAAGACAGTGAAGGGAAAATATGGTTTGGAACGAAGCGTGGTGTCTATATTTTGTCAAAAACAGATTATGAGATAAGGGCACTTGCTGATGAAACGATAAAGAGTTGGACTATAACTACAATGACAGCGACGTCTGATGGTATGATCTGGATTTCGACTAACAGGCACTTGTTTCGATACAATGCGTTAGGGGAAAGAACTGGAAAATACATTCTTACATGGAAAGGACAGGAGAATACCGTCAATTCTATTTATGAGGATAAGAAAAAGAAAGTTTGGGTAACTCAAGCAAAAGGTGGGCTTTTTTGCTATGATAAGGTAAAGGACTCTTTTATTTCATATCCTTGGCCCTATGAAGAGTATCCCACAAGCATGACGGAAGATCATAACACCCCGTATTATTGGGTTACTACTTGGGGAAAAGGTATTGTACGTTTTGATCCCAAGGCACAGGATACAGACAAAATGTTTGGATTGCAAACAGTGGATAATGCGTCTTCTAACTCCGATACCCGAAAGCTTCATCATATCATACAAGATTCTGTTAAGGGATATTTGTGGGTGACTGCGGCAGATAACTTATATGCCTATAAAATAACGGCCGATGCATCTTTGGATAAGGTAGATCTCTCTCGTTTATTATCAGCTGACAGGAAAATCCTCACAAAGATTCTTTCCGATCAATCCGGAAACTTATGGGTGACAGGTTATTATCCTTCTTCTTTCATTATTTCTTTTCTTCCTAATGAAGTGCTTCCTTTGTCTATGGAAGGGGTAAAGCAAAATTTGGGGGTAATCGCGTCTCCTATGCAGTTTTCTCAAGAGAAAAATTATTATTGGATCAGGCAAAAGAAATTGGGACTATATGCTTATGATCCCCAGAGAGATCGTATATCTGTTGTTGAGAATGACAGGGAGCTCTCTTTTTTCTTTGAGAGGCCATCGGACAGAGAGGGACTCTATATGGTAAGGGATCATTCGGTAATTTTAATTCGGTATAAAGAGAACCGGCTTTTTGAATCCATCGTATGTGCCATACCCATTAAACAAGGTGAGCGTATCCGTGCTTTGCATGATGACCACCATGGAAATCTTTGGATAGGGACTACTTACCATTTATTTCGGTATAGCTTGGAGGAAGACCGATTGACTACAGTTTGTGATGATGTTAGTTTTATAAATGCTATCGTTTCGTCTAATGAAGGAGTTGTTTATTTTGCAACTGAAAGTAGAGGGTTGTGGAGAATTTCCGGAGAAAGCCGGTTGCAAATAAAGGATACTGGAGAAAATTATTCGGTATTGACTGTCGCTCCGGACAACAATCTTTGGGTGGGTACTAAACAGGGTAACGTGTATAGTTATTCTCCGGATACGAATGATTTTATTTCCCGGACAAAAGATTGTGGATTGACAGGGGATGCTGTTTTGGATATAAAGTCGGATGACAATGGGAATCTTTGGATTCTTACATCACAGCGGGTGATGGTCTATCATCCCGGAACACATATCTTTAATATGATGTCTTGTACTGATTCTTGGATAAATTTGGAAGATTTCCAATCATTGTATAAAGACCCTCGGGGAGAAATGAGCGTGGGTGGACGAGGTGGAATTGTGACTTTTCCTCACTATAACGAAAAAAAGAGGAGGATACCTGAGCCCGTGGTGCGTTTGACATCCATCAAAATGAATAACCTCTCTGAAATAGGAGTGGATAATCAAGAGAAAATAAGACTGTCCCCTCACGAGAGGAATGTGGAATTGTTTTTTTCAACTTTTGATCATTTGAATACAAATAAGGTAAGATATGCTTATCGTTATAAACAAAGAAACGATAAGTGGGTGACCTTGCCGGCAGGGAAAAATAGTATCGGCTTGTCTGATTTGTCAAAGGGGGAATTTGAACTGGAAGTTCGTGCTACAGATGAAAACGGACTGTGGAGTAAGAGTACATTGACGGTTATGATCCAGTGTCTGCCTGCTTGGTATGAAACAGGTTGGGCGTATTTGTTTTATGTACTTGTTGTTTTATCGGTTGTTTGGGGATTGGGCCGGATGTATATGAAATTACGGAAGCCCATTGTTGCACAGACTGTTCTGCCACTGGAACAAAATCCGGAGCAAAGGCATGAGATAGATCCATTGCCGGAAGAAGAGAAAGTAGAAGCGAATTCTATTTCAGCATCTGATGAGCAATTAATAAAGAAGGCATTGGACATGGTTGAGAAGAACCTTAGTAATCCTGAATATTCCATAGAAGATTTAAGTAGGGATATGTGCATGAGTCGTGCCACTCTTTACCGGAAGATTACATCTATCACCGGAAGTTCGCCTTCTGATTTTGTGAAGAATGTACGTCTTCGTAAAGCTGCGGAATTATTGAAAGAGGGAGGTCTTTCCATTGCTGAGATAGCTGATAAGGTTGGTTTTAATACACCTAGTTATTTCACAAAATCATTCAAGAAACTGTTTGGGGTATTGCCTACACAATATAAATAAGCTTATAACGGGCTCTGTCGTTTTATTTTGCAACATTTGTTCCATATCTTGCAACGTGTGAACGGTTTGTATCGAAGAGTGTTTTCTACTTTTACAACCTATAAAGAATATGAACCAATAATTAATTAAAAACGATTTGTTGGATATGAAATGTATTTTGTTGTTTTTATCGTTAGTCTGCTCGTTGAGTGTGAGCGCACAGTATTGTTCAGAAGTATGGTCTCCCGACAATGGGGACGGTACCTATACCAATCCTGTGATAAATGCTGATTATAGTGATCCCGATGTGGTAGCTGTAGGCGATGATTATTATCTTACAGCCAGTTCTTTTAACTGTATGCCCGGGCTACCTATTTTACACAGTAAAGACCTTGTTAATTGGGAGATAATAGGTCACGCCTTGCGTAGCCAGTTTCCTGATTCTGTGCGCACACAACATGGTATGGGTGTATATGCTCCGAGTATAAGATATCATTCAGGCGAATTCTATATCTATTGGGGAGATCCCGATCGGGGTATTTTTATGGTGAAAACCAAAGATCCTGCAGGTGAATGGGAAAAACCGGTGATGGTGGTTGAAGGTCTCGGGTATATCGATACGACTCCGTTGTGGGATGAGGATGGTCGTTGTTATCTTGTCAATGGATGGGCTAACAGTCGTATAGGTTTTAATGGTGTGCTTACTGTACGTGAATTGTCTGCTGATGGTACACGCGCCATAGGTGAGCCATGTATTGTATTCGATGGTGATGCTACAGGCAATGTTACTACCGAAGGACCTAAGTTTTATAAGCGTGACGGCTGGTATTGGATTCTTTGTCCTGCCGGTGGTGTAGCTGGAGGCTGGCAGTTGGCTATGCGCAGTAAATCGCCTTATGGTCCATATGAATGGAAACGTGTATTGGAACGCGGAAAAACCACGATGAATGGACCTCATCAAGGTGGATGGATACATACAAAATATGGTGAAGACTGGTTTATACATTTTCAGGATAAAGGTCCTTATGGCCGCGTGTGTCATTTACAACCTGTCGATTGGAGTAGTGGATGGCCTGTTATGGGGAATGCTGGTGAGCCTTACTGGAAATTCCGTAAGCCGAAATCAGATAGTAAGACTATAGTTAATCCTGTGGAGACTGATGAGTTTGATTCATCAAAACTTGGTATGCAGTGGCAATGGCAAAATGATTATAAAGAAAGTTACGGGCAAGCTACAAGTATGGGGTTTTTCCGCCTGTTTACGTATGCATTACCTGAGCTTGGAGATGTCAGTAATCTGTGGTATGTACCGAATATGCTATTACAGAAAACACCGGCTGATGAATTTACAGCTACCACAAAGCTGAGTTTTTGTTCGCGTAATTCAGACCAGTATGTTGGTCTTGTCTGTATGTCGGCCGAATATTCGTCTGTGGGTCTGCAACGTACCGAGGACGGTTACGAGTTACAGATACGCCATAATCCGAATGCCATGCGTACTCACTTGACTGATGAGGTGTTAACTGTGGATACCTTGAAACCCACACAAAAAGGAACTCCACGTAAGGGACGTCCTGCGGAGATGCATATAAAGGATGTGTACCTACGCATGAGTATAAAAGACAGCAAGGTGAACTATGCCTACAGCATTGATGGAAAGAAATGGAAGAAGGCTGGTGGCGAGTATGCTATGGGCAAAGGACGTTGGATAGGTTCAAAAATAGGATTTTTTGCCGTTGATCCAAATAAGACCGGTCGCAAAGGATTTATTGATATCGACTGGTTCAGGATTTCCCGATAGCTACTCTGTAGTCGTATCTTGCAACATTTGTTCCACATCTTGAAACGTGGGAGCGGTTTGTATCAAGGTGGATTTTCTACATTTGCTGTTGATAAATCAATGAATAATACCATGAACAGACAGAATTTACTTATTTTATTATGTATGCTTTTGCTTTTTCCCGTATCCGGACAGAGCAATAACCGTGAGAAATATAATTTTAACCCTGGATGGTTGCTTTATATCGGAGATACGCCGGGGGCGGAAAGAACGGATTTTTCCGATGAAAACTGGAAAAAAATTACTTTGCCCCGGGCTTTTAATGAAGATGAGGCATTTAAAGTACATATATGGGGAATGACGGATACTATAGCCTGGTATAGAAAACATTTCAGGCTCCCTAAGACTGCAAAAGGGAAGAAGGTCTTTATTGAGTTTGAGGGAGTACGGCAGGCGGCGGATTTCTATTTGAACGGCAAGCATATAGGATTGCATGAAAATGGGGTGATGGCGGTAGGCTTTGATCTGACTCCGTTTCTGAATTTTGGTGGAGAGAATGTGATTGCTCTCCGAACAGACAATGACTGGAGGTATAAGGAGCGTTCGACTGGAAGTTTGTTCCAGTGGAATGATAGAAATTTCAATGCCAATTATGGAGGAGTACCTAAAAATGTATGGTTGCACATTACTGATAAATTATACCAGACCTTGCCTCTATACAGTAATTTACAGACTACAGGGACTTACATCTATGCATCCGATATTAAGGTAAAGACCCGTGAGGCGGTTGTTCATGCAGAGTCACAGGTGCGGAATGAGTATGGCAAGTCCGTTCATGTGGATTATGAGGTGAGCATTTATGATTATGATGGAAAAAGGGTCAGTACATTCCGGGGACAACCGACGACAATGCAGTCCGGAGAAACAGTTGTATTGAAAGCTTCTGCACCGTTAAAAGATCTTCATTTTTGGAGTTGGGGCTATGGCTATTTATATGATGTGAAGACTACCCTGTTGGTGAATGGCCGTCCAGTGGATGAAGTTGTTACCAGGACAGGTTTCCGCAAGACTCGTTTTGGAGAAGGAAAAGTGTGGCTCAATGACCGTGTGTTGCAGTTGAAGGGATATGCGCAACGGTCCAGTAATGAATGGCCGGGAGTAGGAATGTCTGTACCGCCTTGGATGAGTGACTACTCTAACGGATTAATGATTGAGCATAATGCCAATCTTTTTCGGTGGATGCATGTCACTCCCTGGAAACAGGATGTGGAATCTTGTGACCGTGTGGGGGTGATACAGATGTTGCCTGCAGGAGATGCGGAAAAAGATGTGACCGGCAGACGTTGGGAACAACGGAAAGAGTTGATGAGGGATGTCATTATTTATATGCGTAATAATCCAAGTATTTTATTTTATGAATCGGGAAATGAATCAATCAGCCGTGAGCACATGGTTGAGATGATTGCCATACGGGATCAGTATGATCCGTACGGAGGAAGGGCGATAGGTTCCCGGGAGATGCTGGATATTCGTGAGGCTGAATATGGTGGTGAAATGCTTTATGTGAATAAAAGTGAACATCATCCTATGATTCAGACTGAATATTGTCGTGATGAGGGGTTGCGTAAATATTGGGACGAATATAGTTATCCGTTTCATAAACAGGGAGATGGTCCTTTGCACAAAGGACAGGATGCCGGAGCATATAATCAGAATCAGGACAGGCTGGCTGTGGAGTTTGTCCGACGTTGGTATGATTTGTGGCGTGAGCGTCCCGGAACAGGCCGGCGTGTCAATTCAGGAGGTGCGAAGATTGTGTTTTCCGATACGCAGACTTATGGACGTGGTGCCGAGAATTATCGCCGGAGCGGTGTGGTGGATCCGTTGAGAATCCCTAAGGATGGCTTCTTTGCACACAAGGTAATGTGGGACGGATGGGTGGATGTGGAAAACTATCATACTCATATTATTGGTCATTGGAATTATACTCCGGATGTGAGAAAACCTGTTTATGTGGTTTCATCGGGAGATGCAGTGGAACTGTTTGTAAATGGAAAATCCAAAGGTTTCGGCAGACAGGATTATCGGTTCTTGTTTACTTTTGATTCTGTGCAATGGGAGAAAGGGACGATTGAAGCCATATCTTACGATGAACAGCATAAAGAATTGAGCCGTCATTCTCTTCAAACCGTTGGAGAGCCTGAACGGTTAAAACTGACCTTGATGCATAGTCCGCAAGGCGTCTTTGCCGACGGCGCTGATATAGCTATGGTGCAGGTGGAAGTGGTGGATGGCAATGGAGAACGATGCCCGTTAGCTAATCATAAGATAAAGTTTGATTTACAAGGCCCGGCTGAATGGAGAGGAGGAATAGCACAGGCGGCAGATAATTATGTGTTGGCAAAAGAACTTCCTGTGGAATGTGGTATAACACGAGTGATGATCCGCTCGACAACGCAACCGGGAAATGTGGTGCTGAAGGTGGCTGCGGAAGGGTTGGCTTCAGAAGAAATAGCTTTCAGTACGCAGCCGGTAGAAGTTAAAAATGGCTTAAGTACCTTTTTCCCTTCCGTTGGGTTGCCTAGCCGCTTTGACCGTGGTGAAACTCCGTCCTCGCCCTCTTATAAAGAGACCAAAGTTGATGTCAGAGTGGCTGATGTTACAGCCGGAACAAATCAAAGGGATGCAGGGAAAAATTTTGATGACAACGAATTGAGCGAGTGGAAAAATGATGGCAGGTTGAACACCGCCTGGATTACATATAAATTGGAAAGGCGTGCGGAAATAGATGATATCTGTATCAAACTGACCGGATGGAGGCAGCGTTCTTATCCGCTTGAAGTATATGCCGGAGAACACTTGATTTGGAGCGGGAACACGGAGAAAAGTTTGGGATATGTTCATTTGATGATTGACCGTCCGGTACGTTCTGATGAGATAACCATCCGTTTGAAGGGGGCTACTCAGGATTCCGATGCATTCGGCCAAATCATAGAAGTTGTGGAACCCAAGGCCGGAGAGCTTGATCTTTTCAAAGCTGAAGGAGGCAAGAAGGTACACAATGAACTCCGGATAGTTGAGGTGGAATTTTTAGAAACTTTGAATCAGTAATTTCAGAAATTAAGAAAATACGTCTATATTTACATCAATTATAAAATATCTTTTTATGAAAAATATATTCATAGGGTTGATAGCTGTTTGGGGGCTTTTTCTCGTTTCATGTGAAACAAGGGAGCCCATGGCTGAAGTAATAGAAAGAGGGCTGGAGGTTTCCAAACGGCAAGCTGTCTTTTTAGCGAAGGAAGTGGAAAATCAGAAAGGAAGGCTTCCACGGACTTATGAGGGTGGTGAACTGAAAACATCCGATTACCGGGCATGGATTTCCGGCTTTTTCCCGGGAGTGTTATGGTATTTGTATGAGAATACGCCTACGGATGAACTGAAAAGATATGCGGAACTATATACAGAACGGGTGGAGTCTGCCAAGGATATGACCACCACCCATGATTTAGGATTTATGTTATATTGTAGCTTCGGAAACGGATATCGGTTGGCAAAGAATCCTCATTATTTAGAGGTGATGACTGTAGGAGCGGAATCCTTGGCAACTCGTTATGATGAGCGGGTAAAAGCTATCAAATCGTGGAATTCAAATGAAAAATGGCAGTTTCCCGTCATTATTGATAATATGATGAATCTGGAATTTTTGTTTTTTCTTGCTAAGACAACGGGGGAAAAACGTTTGATGAATATGGCTGACAGTCATGCACAGACCACTCTTCGACATCATTTTAGAGATGATTATAGTTGTTATCATGTAGTTTCTTATGATACGCTTTCCGGACAACCACATTTTAAAGGTACTCATCAGGGGTACGCCGACAATTCGGCATGGGCCAGAGGACAGGCATGGGCGCTGTATGGCTATACCATGATGTACAGGGAGACCGGAAAGACCGAATATTTGGAACAGGCGCGGAAAGTAGCTTCTTATATTAAGAATCATCCCAATTTGCCGGACGATAAAATACCTTATTGGGATTTTGACGCACCGGATATTCCTGCTGCTCCCCGGGATGCATCCGCCGCTGCTGTTATGGCATCGGGACTTATTGAACTGAGTCAGCTGGATAAAAGTAAGGAAGGAGCGGATTGGCTGGAGCTGGCAGAAATGCAGATTCGTTCTTTGTCCTCTCCGGAGTACCTTGCCGAACCGGAAACCAACGGAGGTTTTATCTTGAAGCATAGTGTGGGAAATTATAATAAGAATTCGGAAGTAGATGTTCCCCTGTCTTATGCAGATTATTATTATGTCGAGGCTTTGTTACGCTTAAAAAAACTACAGAATGAGAACTAGGAATTGTTTGTTGATTGCTTTTTGTTTTATTTTTTTGTGTGGAAAACTGTATGCTCAGCCCACAGGTAGTGAGGACCGTATGTACTGGGTGCAGACTTTAACAAGGATTGCTGATCCTGTGTTGGTCAATCTCAGTCAGGGCACGTTGAAAAAGAATATGCCGTTTGAGTCACTGTCTGATGAACCTTTACGTAGAAGTGTTTCCTATCTGGAAGCGGTAGGAAGAACCGTTTGCGGTATTGCTCCTTGGCTGGAACTGGGACCTGATGATACTCAGGAAGGAAAGTTAAGAGAAAGGTATATTCAACTGGTGGTTAAAGGACTGAAACAGGCTGTCGATCCGCAATCAGCTGATTATTTGATGTTTGATAACCGTCATTCCCAGCCCTTGGTAGATGCGGCTTTTCTTGTACAAGGTTTGTTGAGAGCTCCCAGACAACTTTGGGGAAATCTGGATGTGGATATTCAAAAAAAACTGGTGTATGAGTTGAAAAGAACGCGTGGCATAAAGCCTAATGAGAGTAATTGGTTGCTTTTCGCTTCGATGGTAGAAGCGGCCTTGTTGGAATTTACGGGGGAATATGATAGTCAGAGATTATATTATGGTGTAAACCGTTTCATTGATGAATGGTATAAAGGAGATGCCTGGTATGGAGATGGGGCAGAATTGCATCTGGATTATTATAACAGTTTGGTCATCCATCCGATGTTGACGGATGTATTGTATGTCATGAAAAAGCATGGATTGGAGCGTGCTGAGTTCTTGGAACGCCAATTGGTTCGTCAACAACGAATGGCTGCCCAGCTTGAACGGATGATCTCTCCGGAAGCCACTTATCCTGTAGTGGGCCGTTCTATCGTGTATCGTTTTGGCGCTTTTCATGCGCTTTCTCAAATTGCTTTGTTGGACAAGATTCCTCAGCCTCTTTCCAAAGGACAGATCCGTTCTGCTCTGACAGCTGTTATGCAGAGGCAGATATCTATGCCCGGTACTTTTGATGAAAACGGGTGGCTGAGAATTGGTTTTTCAGGCAGTCAGATAAATATGTCCGAACCTTATATAAATACAGGCAGTCTGTATATGTGTACAGCGGTCTTTTTGCCATTGGGACTTCCGGCAAATCATCCTTTCTGGACTGAGCCTTATAGTGAATGGACTAACCTGAAGGCATGGAAAGGTGTTGATGTAGGGGCGGATAAGGCTTTGAGAAAAGGTTAGGTGTTTATGAAAAGAAAAGTAACTTAACTTATTTACCCGGGTAAGTCAACTTAAATGCCGAAGTAACTTAACTTACTTGGTCTATGAAGATAGCTTACTTTTCATTGGCCAGTTTGTCTGATTTTAAAGAGCATGGAGATTTTTCCATATTAAAGGAAAAATCTCCATGCTTTATGTTTGTATGTCAATAGAATAGCTATTGTGTAATATGGAATCCCCCTCTACTTTTGCATGGAATAAATTATAAAACTTTAATTGATTGGCAATGGAAAACAACAAGATGTTCAAAAGTCTTTATGATCGTATTTTATCTGTGAAATTCCTAAATACAGTTTTAATAGGTTGTGCTGTAATGGGAGGGGCTTGTTCTCTTTCGCATCCGATAACCGATATGACCACCAAAGAAAAGGCTTGGGAGGAGTTTTCTCATCCTGTAGATTCCACCCGTACTAAAGTTTGGTGGTTTCATGGAGAGACAGAAACAACTCGTGAAGGTATAACCGCAGATTTGGAAGCTTACAAGCGTGCCGGAATTGGAGGGGTGGTATATTACGACCAGGTTCATGGAAAGGCGGAGAATGCGTTGCCTGCATTATCTCCGGCATGGTGGGATATGTTGCGCTTTGCAGCATCTGAAGCCAAACGTATCGGACTTTCCTTTGAAGTGAATCTTTCTAATGGTTTTGTAGCAGGAGGTCCTTGGATTACTAAAAGGTTGGGGATGCAACGTCTCATAGCCAGTGATACTCTTGTCAGCGGTGACCAACATTTCTCTGCTATACTTTCCAAGCCCGGAAAAGATGAATGTTGGGATGTGGCGGTACTAGCTTTTCCTGCTACCCGACAGAATTGGGAAACAAGTTACCACCGCCGTCCTCGTATAACGACAACCCCTTCTCATATTTTGGGTAAATCATTATTTCAGCCAGATGGTACACTCGTTACAATTCCTGCACGTGCTGCCGGAGAATCTGTTTTGGTGAATCTTGATTTTGGTGAGGATTTTACCGCTCGCAGCATCAGCTATCAGGTTCGTCCACGTGGGGCAAAATCTTCTACAGGGGCTATGAATCCTCCCGGGCATCCGGCTGAGAGTTTTTATGGCTTGGGGTACCAAAAATTACCAGATATAGGACAGTTGGAGGTTTCCAATGATGGTATTAATTATGAGAGAGTTTGTGATTTGAAACCTATTTATCAGACTCCGAGTAATCGTTGGATTCAAAAAACAATTTCATTCCCGGCAGTAAAAGCTCGTTATTTTCGTCTGAATTTTCACGATTGGTATCTTCCTAAAGATACTCGTCCGGATTTGGTGATAGGAAACTTTTCTCTCTCTTCACGTGCACGAATGGACCAATGGGAAGAACGTGCCGCACTCTATTCTGAATATATTCAGAGAAATCTAACACCACCTTATGAGGGCGAAGAGACGATAGACCCGGAAAAAATAGTAGACCTTACAGATAAAATGGATTCTGAGGGGAAGTTGGAGTGGGAGGTTCCGGCAGGAGAATGGGTGATTATGCGTTTTGCTCATGAGCCTACTGGCGGTCCGTTGAGACATGGGCGTGCCAATTTAATGGGATTGGAATGTGATAAAATGTCGGTAGAAGCGGTGACGGTTCAATGGGAAAATTATACCAAACCTATTTTGGATTCTTTAGCTGCTATCGGTTGTTTGCCTGCAGGAGTCACCATGGATAGTCATGAGGCCGGTTCGCAAAATTGGACTCCGGGGTTTGAACAGGAGTTTTTACATCGAAAAGGGTATGATATGCGTTGTTATCTGCCGGCTATGATGGGATATATCGTAGGTTCGGTGTCTCAGAGTGACGGTTTCCTATATGATATGCGCCGTACAATGGCTGATATGATTTCTGATAATTATTACGGCACGTTGCAAAAATTAAGTGATAAGGCGGGAGTGAATCTGACAGCACAGGCTGTGGGGAACGGATTGAGCCTGGTGGCGGATAATCTTCAGGCAAAAGGACGTGTTAATAAACCACAAGGTGAATTCTGGACTTCACATCCTGATGGAGGGTATGATGTGAAGGAAACTTCATCTGCCGCTCATTTTTACGGAAAGCCTATTGCTTCAGCGGAAGCTTTTACCGGCAGCCGTTATTATCACTGTTTTGCAGATCAGAAAAATTCGGCGGATTATGCTTATGCTTTTGGAGTGAATGAATTTGTGTTATGTGCGTCTGCTTATCAGCCTTGGATTGATAAATATCCGGGTAGTACGGCTGGCGGCAAGCATTATTGTCTGAATAGGAACAATACTTACTGGGAATATAGCCGCCCGTTCTGGGATTATCAGGCACGTTGTTCCGCATTGATGCGTAAAGGAGTGCCTGTTGTCGATATATGTGTGTATTTGGGACAGAATCCGCCGGTGAAATTGGTAACTTATCGCCTTCCTGAAATCCCCGAAGGTTATGATTTTGATGTTTGTACAGCTGAGGCATTAGTAGGGCGTACGATGGCTGTGGATGGTCGGTTGACCTTACCGACAGGAATTAGTTATAGTTTATTGGTGATTCAGCGTAATAATGATATGCCCTTGCATGTGTTGCGTCATATAGCTGGTTTAGTTAAAGGAGGTGTCATCGTTTGTGGGCCACGTCCGGATGGTTCCGATTCCTTGAAAGATAAAGCGGAATCGGAAGAATATCGAGCATTGGTTGATGAGTTGTGGGGAGAGTTGACTACTGTATCACAGATCCGTAAAGTCGGTAAGGGGAAAATTTATGAAAATATTCCATTGTCGGAGGTTTTGAAATATGAAAATATTCGTCCTGATATAGCAATAAAAAGTGGTAATACAGCGAAGGATAAAGTTTATTTTGTTCATCGTCGTTTATCGGATGCCGATGTGTATTTTTTGAATAATCATAGTGACAGAGCTTTTCATGATACTGTCCGGTTGCGTACGGATGCCCGACAGGCGGAATATTGGGATGCTGTGACTGGGCAACGTTATATGATACCTGTAAAAGCATCCGGAGAAAAAGGTATGTTGTTGAACTTGACTTTGGCTCCTCGTGAGTCTGGATTTATAGTGACTTCAAATAATCAGGCAACCGGTTTATTGCCGATAATAGCGGATGTACAAGAAACAATTACTCCGATTGAGGGTAGTTGGAATGTTTATTTTGATCCTCGCTGGGGTGGTCCCGGGAAAGTCGTTTTTGACGAATTGATAGATTGGACAGTGCATGCCGATACAGGTATCCGTTATTATTCAGGCACGGCGGTTTATCATAAAGAATTAAATCTGGCGATACCTGCTCAAAATGAACGGTTACTGCTTCGTTTTCCTCGCTTAGGTTCCTTAGCGCGTGTCTGGGTAAATGGAAAAGAAGTCGTTACTGTATGGTGCTCTCCTTGGGAGGCTGATATAACCTCTTATGTCCATGAGGGTAAAAATAATCTAAAAATAGAGGTGGTTAATTCATTGATGAACCGTATGATTGGGGATGCCTCACTTCCTGAATCTGAGAGGTTTACTTATGCTTATCCTCAAATAGCTACTCCGACTGATAAACTTGTGCCTTCGGGTATTATGGAGCAATTGAATTTGGTGTACCGACAGTGTCAGTAACAGGAAAATGCGTTTACATATCAATCAGGAACAAAACACTAAAATATTATACTTTATGAATTTACGTACTATTTTTATTTCATCGTTTCTGTCATTGAGCAGCCTGGGGGTGTTGGCTCAGGAACGGATTAATTTAAGCGGTACATGGCAATTTGCATTTGCCGCTAATCAAAAGGAGGCGGACCGTTTGGAAAGGTTTTATACGTCTGATTTTGCTAAAAGCAAATTTAAGTCAACTCCTGTTCCATCCAATTGGGCCTTGTTGGGATATGAAGAACCGGTTTATCGAGGATTCAAGGATAATCAAGCCGGTGAGGGATTTTATGTGAGGGAGTTTACAATTCCTCAGGATTGGAAAGACAAACGTATCTTGTTGCATTTCGGTGGTGTATGGTCATCGGCTGAAGTTTGGCTCAACGGGAACGAACTGGGGCGTCATGATTGCGGATATACTTCTTTTGCTTTTGATGTGACGAATAAGCTGAAAGTGGATGAGCCTAACAAACTGGCTGTCAGGGTAAGGCAGATCACCCGTGAGTATAAGTTTGATGTTTGTGATGACTGGACTTGGGGAGGTATTTATAGAGATGTAACTTTGGAGGCTATGCCGGCTAAACGATGGATTGATGATGTGGTGGTGCAGACAACTTTTGACCATTTGTTTCAAGATGCGAATCTGGACATACGGGTGATGATCAGTGATAAGCATAAGAATACATTGCCCGGAAATTATCCTAGTCCCGGCGAGCCTTATAAGCTATGTTTCACACTCACTGACAAAGAAGGCAAAGAGGTGGCACAAAGACAAATGGCTATACCTGCCCATGTTTCGACGGATCGGGAGATTTGTTTGAGCTTGCCGGTTGAGGCTCCGCACCAGTGGACTGCCGAAACTCCTTATTTGTATAGCCTGAAAGTGGAACTTTTAGAAAAAGAGGCAGTAACACATACACGTATGGAACGTGTTGGTTTCCGTCAGATTTCCACTGATGGAGGAGTCTTCAGAATTAATGGACAAGCAGTTAAACTTCGTGGGGTGAACAGGCATGATGAACATCCGGATGTAGGTCGTGCCACTACCCGTAAACAGTGGTTGGAGGACCTCACACTGATGAAGGCTGCCAATATCAATTATCTTCGTCTCTCACATTACACACCTGCCGAAGGGTTTATTGAACTATGTGATTCAATGGGAATGTATGTGGGTAATGAAGTGACGCTAGGGGGAGCCGGGGATTTGATGTATGATCCTTCATTCTCGGGGGCGGTTCTGCAACGTTCGTATGAAACGATTGTCCGGGATATAAACAAGCCGTCTATTATTTATTGGTCAATAGGTAACGAAGATCCTTTGACCTCTCTGCACATGGTTTCTGTAAAATTGGTCAAGGCACTTGATCCCACCCGTCCGGTACTGTTGCCTTGGCGTCCTGAAGAATGGCTTCCTAAAGAAGTGGATATTCTTGCTCCTCATTATTGGAACCCGCAGGAATATGACCGGCTTGCCGGACATTCCGGACGTCCTGTTATTTCGACTGAATACACACATGCTTATGGCAATGATGCGTTTGGAGGGTTGGAAGCACGTTGGAAGGCATTAACTAAACATCCTGCCGGAGCCGGAGCAGCTGTATGGATGTGGGCGGATCAAGGGGTTAAGACTCCTGTCCGAAAGAAAGAGAAAGATTTGAGTGAAGATGAATACTTAAGAATTAATACAGCCGGTTGGGATGGTATTGTGGATTCCTATCGTAATTTCACTCGTGACTATTGGGAGACGAAGGCTGTCTATGCTCCGGTTTACCCTGCTGTGGACAAAATTTCATTTGTACCCGGTCAGGATTCGGTACGTATTCCTATCCAGAATGATTTTGATTTTACGAATCTTAGTTCGGTAAAGATGGCTTGGTCTGTACGGGAAGATGAGAATGTATTATATTCGGGCACTGATTCCATGTATGGTTATCCTCATACAGTGTCGGACTTTAAATTGCCGATAGAAAAACTAGTGACTGTTCGTCCGGGAAGAACTTATTATGTGTGGTTTATATTTACAGATGAAAAAGGAACAGAGATCACTCGCAGGGCTGTTGAACTTTGCCCTCAGACAGAACAACTGATATCTGTTCCTGTTTGTCGTGAACTTTTGGTTACTGAGGCGGATCAGGTTACCATTGAGGCTGGTGATGTTCGCTATGTGTTTAGTCCGAAGAATGGACAATTGGTGTCTGCGGAACTAAAGGGAAAGCAGTTGATAAAAGACTTGTATCCGGCTATCTGGCGTAAATTAAATCAAGGTGAGACTTCCGGATTTGGTAAAGAAAATCTTCGTAAGGCTGTCGATCTTACTCATTATACGTCATCGGTAACAGCATGGAAGGTGGAGAAGACGCCAACCAATGCGGTTATCCGTACTACTGTGGATTATAGGGTGGATCAGGAGAATCGTTTTACAGTGACTTATCGTTATTCAATAGGAGTGGATGGACGCTTGAACGTTTATTATCAGATTCTTACTAAGGTAGCTGTACCTTGGTTGCCTATTGTTGGTATGTCCATGCAGTCTGTATCCGGGCTTGATCAGGTACATTGGTTGGGATTGGGCCCGTATGATGCTTATCCTAATAAGCAAGCTGCTCCTATATTGGGTGTATGGGGAGGAACTGCGGGAAGTCCGGATGTGACGGGAATAAAAGCGATGCGCTGGATGGAACGTTCCGGATCTGAAGGAACCATACATGTTTCGAATTCTGGTTATATGGAGAATGACGCAATATGCCCGGAAAGAACTTATATTTTATCAGGAGTATTCGGTCGTCCGGAGAAAGGACGCCGTGCTGAAGAATCGGTTCCTCAACTTCGTACAGATACGGGAAAGCCGTTTGTTGGCGAGTTCAGTATTATGTTGAAGGCAGTTCGCTAGATTGTTTTTTGAATGGGTGGAAGATTTTCCATGCAATTTATCAATTTATGGTTTTCAATAGGTTGTCTATGATATAAAGTTAAACAAAAGTGAAGGAAGTATGTGATAACGGTTGTCTGTGATAGATAGCCGTTATTTTTTATGTGATGTCTATTGGTCGTTTAGAGAATAAATTCCATATAAAAGGTCAAAAATCCATATTTTGGCATCTTGTATTGCCTTTTTAGCTATTCTTGGTTTTTATATCTATTTGTATTTTTACATAGATAAATAATTAATTAACATGATGAGTATGAGAAAAAAAAGATTTGGTATTTATTTACTTTTATCGTTGATTTTTGTAATTGGCATGTCAGCTCAAGTTGTTTTAGATAATTGGGGACAACAAGATAGAGAGGGAAGAAACATAGATGTTGGTTTTCAGAATCATAAAAAAATAATAGTCCCATTGCATTGGGTAGGGAACGTACCTCAAAAAATGAATAAACCAGTAAGTTTTGGTATTCCTTTTGGTAAAGGAGAAGTCTATTCGGAAGACATCTTACAGTTGACCTCTACTGATAATGAAAAAATTCCGATTGATACATGGCCTTTAGCATACTGGCCTGATGGTTCTATCAAATGGAGTGGTATAGCTGGTGTAATTCCTGTCGGAATGAAAAATATGGTTGTTGAAAAAATAAGGAAAGAAGATAAATTGGGCTCTGAAGAGAAACCAGACATGGCATTTGTTACAGTGCAAGAAACAACTGAAAACATACGGATTGAGACGGGGCTTATTTCCGTTTATATTTCACGTAAAGGACAGTACTTAGTAGATAGTTTGCTGTATAAGAATGTGAAAGTTGGAGAGAATCTACGTTTGATATGTACTACTCAAAGCTGTCCCAAACTTGAAAATATCTCGTTAATTTCTTTTGTAGATTATCAGGGGGAACTAAAATCAGCAGAAGTGGAACGTGTGGGATATGTGCATACTGTGATAAAACTGAAGGGGGTGCACAAGGGTAAAACTGGTAGGGAATGGCTGCCATTTGTTGTTCGACTTTATTTTTATGCTGGTAGTGAACAGGTGAAAATGGTGCACAGCTTTATTTATGATGGTGATCAAAATCGAGATTTTATTTCTGCATTGGGCATTCGTTGGAGTGTTCCTATGCGTGAGGCTCTTTATAATCGACATGTAGCTTTTTCTTGTGCTGATGGAGGGGTATGGAGCGAAGCGGTGCAACCTTTGGCAGATCATCGTATACTTAATAATAATCCGTCATTACAAATTCAACAGTTGGAGGGCAAACGTATTCCTGACTCTCAACAGTGTGATGAAAGAAGTCGTATATTGTTGGATCATTGGGCTTCGTGGAATAGTTATCGTTTATCTCAGCTTACGCCTGATGCTTTTTCTATTCGTAAACGTGCTAATGATGATAATCCTTGGATCGGAACTTTTTCGGGATCACGTAGTGAGGGATATGCTTTTGTTGGTGATATAACAGGTGGTTTAGGGATTTGTTTACATGATTTTTGGCAATCATATCCATCGACTATTGAGATATCAGATGCAAAAAGTGAAACAGCTGTTCTTACTGCTTGGTTGTGGAGTCCTGAAACGGAACCGATGGACTTGAGACATTACGATAATGTGTCTCATACATTAAGTGCTAGCTATGAGGATGTTCAAGAAGGAATGAGTACTCCTTATGGTATATCTCGTACCTCTACCCTTACTTTTATTCCTCAAACAGGATATTCCGGGAGAAAAAATTTTGCCAATTGTGCAAAGGAGCTTACCGGAATGGGAGTTTTGTTACCGACTCCTGAATATTTGCATAAACAGAAAGCTTTTGGAATATGGAGTCTTCCTGATCGTAGTACTGCGTTTCGAACTTGTGTAGAGGAATATTTGGATGCATATATTGATTTTTATAAAAAGGCCATTGAGCAAAATAAGTGGTATGGTTTTTGGAATTATGGTGATGTTATGCATTCTTATGATTACAATCGTCATACTTGGAGATATGATGTTGGAGGTTTTGCTTGGGATAATACGGAGTTAGCTTCGAATATGTGGCTATGGTACAATTTTTTACGTACGGGGCGTGCTGATATATGGTGTATGGCAGAAGCAATGACTAGGCATACTTCAGAGGTGGATGTTTATCATATTGGCCCTAATGCTGGATTAGGAAGTAGGCATAATGTGAGTCATTGGGGATGTGGTGCTAAAGAGGCTCGTATTAGTCAGGCAGCTTGGAATCGTTTTTATTATTATTTGACTACTGACGAACGGTGTGGAGACTTGATGACTGAAGTAAGAGATGTTGATCAGAAGTTATATACATTAGATCCTATGCGTTTGGCACAGCCTCGTAGTAAATATCCTTGTACCGCTCCAGCCCGTATTCGAATAGGACCAGATTGGTTGGCTTATGCAGGTAACTGGATGACGGAGTGGGAACGTACAGGCAATCTTAAATACCGTGACAAGATTTTGGCAGGAATGAAAAGTATTTTGCTTCTTCCTAATCGGATTAGTACAGGACCTGTTGCTTTAGGGTATGATCCGGCAACAGGTGTAATTACTAGTGAATGTGATCAAAATTTGTTGAATACCAATCATTTAATGACTATAATGGGTGGCTTTGAAATAATGAATGAAATAATGGATATGGTTGATTTTTCTCAATGGAATAATGCTTGGTTGGAATATGCACAGATGGTAAAGGATGATCGTTATCGAACTCGTTTGAAAGCTTATGCTGCATTTCAGACTCATGATGCTGCAATGAAAAAGAAATTATGGAATGATCTATTTGCTAGAGTAGGAGGATCTAAATGTTCTTTAAAGGTAAAGACGTTACTTCCTCCTGTGGTTCCTGCTCCATTAGATGAATCGGATGGGCTTAACACGAATGATGTTTCTCTTTGGAGTCTTGATGCGATTTATATGCAAGAAGTAATTCCTTATACCTGGTGAATTGAAAAGTAGCAGCAGAGTTGATTATTTCTATTAAATGATAAACTAATAGGATAAAAAATCCATGTAAATAAGAAAATATCCATGTTTTTATGGTGAAATGTAGAGTTTGCTATCTTTTTTAATTGTTTGTTAGTCTGTACTTTTGACCATTGACTTTTGGAATCTATATTCGAAATAAAGATTGAATACAATTAATAACTAATTAAATTTTTAAAACAATTTGTGATGCTAAAAATTATGAAAACACAATCAATCAGGATGCTCCTTTTTTCCTTATTATTGGGGATTGCATCCGTAGTGTATGCTCAAGTTCAAGTAACAGGGCGAGTGGTAGATATAACAGGTGAGCCTATTATTGGCGCGAATGTTGTATTAAAAGGTACTGGTCAAGGGACTATAACTGATTTTGATGGTAAGTTCTCATTGTCTGATCTTCCTAAGAAAGGAACTTTAGTAGTGAGTTACATTGGTTATGTTGATCAAACAGTTAAAATAGAAGGTGGAAATTTTTATAAAATTGTTTTATCAGAAGATACAGAGACTTTGGAAGAGGTAGTGGTGGTAGGATATGGTACTCAAAAGAAAAGTGATTTAACAGGTTCGGTAATGCAGGTTAAATCTAAAGATATCACCTCAGTGACGGCTAACAATCCAATACAAGCATTACAAGGTCGGGTTACTGGAGTTTCTGTTGTGACCAATAGCCGTCCAGGTGAATCTCCTACATTGAGGATACGTGGTAATGGCTCTATTAGTGCAGGGAATGATCCGTTGTATGTAGTAGATGGATTTCCTTTAATGAATGGTTCTTTAAATGAAATTAATGCTAATGATATTGCATCTATAGAAGTATTAAAAGATGCTTCGGCTACAGCTATCTACGGATCGCGTGGCTCGAATGGTGTAATTATGATTACTACGAAAACAGGAGGAAAAGATTCTAAAAATCTTTCATTTAATGCTAATTATGGATTTCAAATGCCTGGCCGATTGATTGAAACAATGTCGCATGATCAGTTTATTGATTATATTAACTCTGCTTATATGAATTCTAAAGGTACGACTGTTTATAATGATGAAAATCCGGCTCCAGATACTCACACAGACTGGCAGAGAGAGACACTGTATGGCTGTAAACCAGTTCAAGATTATAGTTTGTCATTAGATGGTACGTCTGGTGATACACAATATATGCTATCTGGAGGTATTTATCTACAGGATGGATTATTACCTAGTTCTGAATTTGATAAGTATACATTTCGTACGAATGTACAACATAAATTCAATAATTTTTTGAAGATAGGAACACATATGCAGTATTCATATACAGAGGCAAATATGGCAGAGTTGAGTAATTATCAAGGTGCATTAAATGATATTTGGCGTGATGGTTGGCCTACTTTGCCTGTATATCGCGAAGATGGCGCTTTTGCAGTGCCACAAGACAATCCAAGGATATCTACTCTTTTTGGTGATGCTGCCTACTGGAATCCGGTAGCTAATTATAAAGAGGTTACAACAAAATCAAATGTCAGCCGTCTTTTGGGAGATGTCTATGCAGAATTTCAATTAGCTAAAGGATTGACTTTTAAGACGAATTTTGGTCTTGATATTGCTAATAAGCGTGATTATAATTATACAACATCAAAAATAACGACTTCAACTGGATATGGAAAAGGTGGAAATGGATATACAAAAAAAATGAGCCGTCTTACCGAAAATATACTTTCGTATATGAATGAATGGGGAGATCATCGTTTTACTGCTACTGGTGTTTATTCATGGCAAAATTATATGTATGAAACTTTATCTATTTCTGGTAATGGTTTTGCAAATGATGAGACTGGTGCATGGGATATGGGACAAGCAAATAGGGAAACAGTCGAGTATGGAAGTGATAAATATGAAAATTCGTTGATATCATGGACTGGACGTGTTACTTATGCATATAAAGATCGTTATTTATTAACAGCTACAGCCCGTTATGATGGCTCTTCTCGATTTGGTGAGAATAATAAATGGGGATTTTTCCCGTCAATAGGTTTAGCTTGGCGTGCAAGTGAGGAAGAATTTCTTGCAGGAAATAAAGTTATAACTAATTTGAAAGTACGTGGAAGTTTTGGTGTTACAGGTAATCAAGAGATTGGTAATTACAAATCATTAGCACAACTGAAAGTTGATAATTATATATATAATGATACTGAGATTCAAGGCTTTTATGAAACAATTGGTAATCCTGATTTAAAATGGGAACGTGCCAATCAATTTGATATTGGCATTGATTTATCTTTGTGGAATCGTATCCATGTTACTGCAGATTATTATCATAGGAAAACCTCTGATTTACTTTATAATGTACCTATACCTTCCACTTCTGGATTTTCTTCAATGTTGAGTAATGTGGGTTCTGTGTTGAATAAAGGTTGGGAACTATCTATTACAGGTAATATTATTGATCTGAATGATTTGAAAATTGATGCAACAGTGAATTTAAGCCGTAATACGAATAAGATAAAAGAACTATATAATGATGTACAGTCCATAACTTTGAAATCAGGGTTAGGATTAAGTAGTTATTTAAAGGTGGGAGAATCCTTAAATTCTCGTTATGCTCTCCTTGCGGATGGTATTATACGTACTGAGGAACAACTTGCTGCCTATAGAAAAATTGAGGCAACAGCTAAAATGGGTGATGAAATGTATAAAGATTTAGATGGAGATAACCAAATAACAGTAAAAGATCAGGTAAATATTGGAACAACAGATCCGAAACTTATTTATGGGGTTGCTTTAAATATACAATATAAAAAATGGGGGATTAGTATTTTGGGAAATGGAGCAGATGATTTTGTGGGAGGAAGTTCTTATTTGCAAATTTCAGAAAATCAGTTGAATGCAAGCACTATTGGTGTCCCATCTAAATATGCATATGAACGAATGTGGAGTCCTTCCAATCCTAATGGTACATATCCGGCTGCTGGGGCTTCTAATACTCACGAAAGTGATCGTGTTAATTCTGGGTGGTACTATTTTGTTCTTAAAAGCATGGCTCTTAATTATGATTTTGGTAGAAATCCATTTAAGGCTGTAAAAGGTATTAAGGGATTAAGTGCATCTCTAAATTTCCAGAATTTTATAACTTTTTCTAGTCAAAGAGGATATAATCCAGAAAATGGGGATACATCTTATCCATGGATAAAAAGTGTAAGTATAAGCGTGAATGCTAAATTTTAATTTTAATAAATAAGGTAATATGAAAACATATATATTTAATCATAGTAAATTGAATGTAAATTGGAGGAGCAAAATATTTATTTTGTTTTTTACAATAGTGTCTTTTGTGAGTTGTACTGACTTATCAGAATCTACTTATACATTTATTAATCCAGGAACTTATTATAATACAGAAGAAGAATTGCAAAGTGCTTTAAATTCTGTTTATGCTGATTTTCGTAAATTCACAGCAGGATATAAAACGTTGATGACTTTAGAATTGTTGACAGAACATGCAATGCCAGCGCATTCCTCCAAAGATGGAGTGAAAAATTTTAACTCTTGGCAAGGGGTAAATCAGTCAACTACATATAATATACAGATATGGGATAGTGGATATGAATTAATAAATCGTTGTAATGTTGTGCTTGGTCGTGGTGATAAAGTAAATATAGAAGAGAAAAAGCGTAATCAAATTTATGGCCAGGCGCGTTTCTTCCGGGCTTATACTATGTTTGTGTTGCTTCGTATTTATGGAGGACTAGCTATTCCGGAATCTTATACATCAGGTTTGAATGGTTTGGAAATTCCTCGTAAAACGATTGATGAAACGTATGATTATATTATTGATGATTTAAAATATTGTATTGATAATCTTCCGAGCCGTTCTCAATGGGGAAATGGTGCCTATTATAAGGCTAGTAAGGGTGCCGCGCAAGCTTTGTTGGGTGATGTCTATTTAACAAGAGGATGTATGGATAATTATAATACAACTTATTTTCAAGAAGCTAAAAAATATTTAGGAGATGTGATTTCTTCAGGAGAATATGAACTTTTGCCGGATTATAAATCACTGTGGTATTGGTTTGTAGAAGAAGCGGCAAAGAATACAAAGGAATCACTTTTGGAAATTCAATTTGGAGCTACCCAAGTAAGTGATTTACATTGTTATTTTGGCATTAATACGAAAGATGAGTGTTTGGGTGGAAAAATGTATGCTCGTGCAGGAATTGCCCATAAAAGTTATTTCTCTTTTCAAGATGAAGATGTACGTAAACAATGCTTTTTGACGGAATATACAATAACTGGTACAACTACTCGTCGTTGGTGGGAGCCTGAGTATAAAGGATTTTCAGGTAAAGGTGAAGGAATGTGGCCTTCGACTTCTCCGGGATGTGTAAAATTTTATGATCGTACTAAGTCTTGTTATGATACTGGAGGCTCTAAAGCTAATTATATAGCCATGAGATATTCGGATGTTTTGTTGAATTATGCGGAAGTGGAAAACTATTTGAATGGGCCTACAGAGGACGCATATTCTAAACTAAATGCTGTACATAATAGATCTAATAGTAATCCTATTGCGACAGGATTATCTAAAGAAGCTTTTGATGATGCAATTTTTCAAGAGCGAGTTTGGGAATTCATAGGTGAAGGGCATTTGTATTATGATGAATTGCGTACAAATAGATTGGGAAAGAATGTTTATGAGTATAAGACATATATGTTTGAGAATGGATATTATAATTGTCAAAAATTACAGTTTGTTCCACAAAAAACATTCTTGTGGAAAATACCTCAGACATCATTAGATTCCAATCCTGCATTAGAGCAGAATCCTGATAATGTTTCAGATCCTAAGTACCCTCTGTAGAATATAGTTATTTGACAGGTATTTTGAATTCTCCACCTCAATGAGTTGAAAAATAGAATGTATGATATAAAGTCAACTTGTTGAGGGTGGATGAATGTTTTATACAATGTATTTATTTTTCATAAAAATCAAGGGGTGATAAATTATTTCTTGGTTACAACTTTTACTAGTTTGTAAAAATGTGTAGTTAATTTTATATAAAGAATTAAAATAAGATAATATAGAATATGAGATTTCATGGTGGAAGTATAATGCTTCTTATAAGTATGTTTTTGATATCTTGCGATAAGAAAGAAACATTATCAGAAGTGGTGGAAAGAGGATTGAATGTTTCAAGCCAACAAACTATGTTTTTGGCAGAAGAATTGGAAAATCAGGAAAAGAAATTACCTAGAACGTATGAAAATAATGAATTGAAGACTGTTGGTTATAAATCATGGGTTTCAGGTTTTTTCCCTGGAGTGTTATGGTATTTGTATGAAAATGATCCAACAGAAGAATTAAAGAGATATGCCGAACTATATACTTCACGTGTGGAACCGGCCAAGAATATGACTTCTACACACGATTTGGGATTTATGTTGTATTGTAGTTTTGGTAATGGGTATAGATTGACACATGATTCTACTTATTTGGAGGTGTTGAAAACTGGTTCAAAATCATTGGCAACACGTTTTAATAGTAAAATCGGTGCTATAAATTCTTGGGGGGCTAGAGGTAAATGGCAATATCCGGTAATTATAGATAATATGATGAATCTTGAGATGTTGTCATTTGTAGCTAAAAAAACGGGAAAGGAGTCTTATATGGATATGATTAATGCTCATGCGCAAACTACTTTGAAACAACATTTCCGACCGGATAACAGTTGTTATCATGTCGTTTCTTATGATACGATTACAGGATTGCCCCATGCTAAAAATACATATCAAGGCTATGCGGATGAGTCTGCATGGTCCAGGGGGCAAGCATGGGCATTATATGGTTATACAATGATGTATAGAGAAACAGGAAAACCAGAGTATTTGGAACAGGCCCGTAAAGTGGCGAGATTTATTAAGAATCATCCCAACTTGCCTTCAGACAAAGTACCGTATTGGGATTTCGATGCACCGGATATTCCAAATACACCTCGTGATGCATCAGCGGCAGCAGTCATGGCTTCTGCATTGATTGAATTGAGTCAGTTGGATAAAAGTGAAGAAGCCTCAGCATGGTTTGATTTGGCGGAAGCGCAGATTCGTTCATTGTCTTCACCGGATTACTTGGCGGAGTTTGGAACTAATGGAGGTTTTATTTTGAAACATAGTGTAGGAAATTTGAATAAGAATTCGGAAGTGGATGTACCTTTGAGTTATGCAGATTATTATTATGTGGAAGCTTTATTACGTTTAAAGAAAATTCAAAATGAAAAATAGAATAGGAATATGGGTTGCCTTTAGTTTTCTTCTTTTCTGTTTAAAATCTTATGCCCAACCGACAGGAAATGAAGACAGATGGTATTGGGTGAATACTATGGTAAAAATAGCCAATCCGGTATTGGACAATCTTAGTCAAGGGACACTGAAAAAGAATATGCCGTTTGAATCCTTGTCAACTGAACCGTTGAGAAGAGAGGTCTCGTATTTGGAGGCTGTAGGGAGAACAATTTGTGGAATTGCTCCTTGGTTGGAACTAGGACAGGATCAGACAAAAGAAGGCAAATTGCGAGCTAAGTATATACAAATGACACTAAAAGGTCTTAAGAATGCAGTCAATCCAGACTCGCCGGATTATTTAATGTTTGATAATCGGCATTTTCAACCACTGGTAGATGCTGCTCATCTTGTACAGGGAATTTTAAGAGCTCCTAAACAAATTTGGGGGAATTTGGATAAAGAAACGCAGGTTCGTTTGATTAAGGAACTGAAAAGAACTCGAGGCATTAAACCCAAAGAAAGTAACTGGTTGCTTTTTGCATCTATGGTGGAGGCTGCTTTGCTGGAATTTACAGGCGAGTGTGACACATATAGACTGAATTATGGAATTCATCGTTTTTTGGAAGATGGTTGGTATAAAGGAGATGCTTGGTATGGTGATGGTCAGGAATTTCACTTGGATTTTTATAATAGTATTGTTATCCATCCCATGTTGACAGATATCCTTGCTATAATGAAAAAGCATAATTTGGAAGGAGGGGAGAATCTTGACAAGCAGATAATCCGTCAGCAACGGCTATCAGAACAATTAGAACGATTGATTTCACCTGAAGGAACCTATCCTGCTGTTGGGCGTTCTATTGTTTATCGTTTTGGTATTTTCCATGCTCTTTCTCAAATGAGTTTAATGAAGAGGCTTCCGGAGAAACTTCTCGGGGGGCAAGTACGTTGTGCGCTTACTGCTGTTTTGCATAGACAATTTGCAACTCCGAATAACTTTGATAAGAATGGATGGTTAAAAATAGGTTTATCCGGCAACCAGATAAATATGTCAGAATCATATATAAATACGGGTAGTTTATATATGTGTGCTACTATATTTTTAGCATTGGGACTTCCGGCTGAGGACTCGTTTTGGACAGAAACTTATATGGAATGGACCAATATGAAAGCATGGAAGGGAATAGATGTCGGGGCTGATAAAGCATTGCGAAAGGGATAGTTGATATATGGGGGGAATATAAGATAAGTGTTTTCTTGTTTATTTGTTAAACTCTTTTTAATGACTAGTATTTGGGCAAAATACTTAGTTATTTAAGGGAATATATTAAAAGAAAACTTCAATTAGACAAGAACTAGATGTATCGAATAAATTATTAATTAAATAATTAAGTTTATGTCATTAACAAGTATTATTTGTGGCATAGCGTTGCTGACAATAGGTGAAGTTGGGCCTCAGAATATGCCCGATACTATAGAACCTGTTGAATCACCGTTTGTTATGCCTTTGTTTGAAAGGCCTGTTTTTCCCGAATCTACCATATTGGTAAGGATGGAACAGGAAGGTATGTCCACTAAACCGATTCAGGAGGCTATTGATAGTATGAGTTGCCGAGGTGGTGGAACGGTGGTAGTTCCTCCCGGTGTATGGCGGACAGGACGCCTTATCTTGAAGAGTAATGTAAATTTGCATCTTTCGGAAGGAGCGGAATTACGTTTCAGTGGTAATATAATAGATTATCTTCCGGCTGTTTTTACACGGGATGAGGGGGTGGAGCTTTACTCTCTTGGAGCTTGTTTGTATGCTGATGGACAGGAGAATATTGCATTGACTGGAAAGGGAAAAGTAGTTGGACCGCCTACCAGTTGCGAGATATACAAGTGTAATGAAAGTATGTCTAGTGACAAGGTGATAAGAAAACCGCTTGCCGACCGTATTTATGATGGAAAGAATGGTGAAGGAGTCTTTTTGCCTAAGACATTTGCCCCTATCAATTGTAAGAATGTCTTTGTAGAAGGTGTTACATTTGAACGGGGACTGTATTGGAATATTGTACCACAATATTGTGAACATATTTTAATTCGGGGGATTACAGTGAACAGTTTCGGACATGGACGTACGGATGGTATTGATATTGATTCAAGTAATGATGTACTGATAGAATACTGTTCGCTCGATTGTCAGGACGATTGTTACACCATGAAGTCCGGGCGGGGTAAGGATGGATTGAAAGTGAATCGTCCCACTAGTAATGTCGTTATACGTAAAAGTATAGCACTGAGGGGAGCAGGCGGTATTGTGTGTGGTACTGAGATTGCCGGTGGAGTGAGAAATGTATATATGTACGATTGTGTTTTTGAGGGAACAGACCAGGCTTTCCGTTTTAAAACTCGTCGTCCACGAGGAGGTTTTGTGGAGAATATATATGTGGAACGGGTGCGGGCTAATGTGAAAAGACAGGCTTTGTATTGCGATATGCTTGGTTCTGCCCGCTGGGTAGGTGAGTTGGCACAGCGTTATCCGGCCCGTGAGATAACTCCACTTACACCGTGGTTTGCTAATATTTCCATTCACGATGTGGAGATCACCGGATGTAGCACATTGGTGGATGTGTCTGCATTACCGGAGAAGCCGGTGAAGAACTTTTTTTTCGGCAATGTCAAAGCACATTGTGATCGGATTGGCAAAATATGCGATGCCACAAAATTCTCAATGAAAGATGTAAGAATAGAGAGTTGTGATACAGTAATGCGTATTGATAATTGTGATTACGCCTCTTTCTTTGGGTTCAGCAATGTAACTACAGGTAGTTCGGTGAAGATAGAAAAAACGGGAGGAGAATGTCGCTATTTAAATGTGCAGACATATCCTCTTGTCCCAGTAAATTATCAGTCCATTCGTCCTGGTGAAGTGTGGCTTGATACTGAAGGAAAACCTATTCAGGCCCATGGGTTTCAAGTGACTTTTCGTGAAGGCAAATATTATTGGTATGGTGAGGATAAAACTCATACTCTGTTTGGTACCAATCGGATGTTTGGCGGAGTACGTTGTTACTCATCTACTGATTTTTACAATTGGAAAGATGAGGGGAGGATAATTGAACCTGCTACTGATCCACATTCACCTTTGCATCATTGTCAGAAATTGGAACGCCCACATATTCTTTATTGTGCCAAAACAGGCAGGTATGTATGCTGGCTGAAATCACAAAGTAATGATGGGCATTTTGTTATTCTAGAAGCTGAACATTTTATGGGACCCTATCATTTTGTCCGCAATCTGAAACCTAATGGCTTTGCTGTGGGGGATTTTGACATGTATGCTGATCCCGATACAGGAAAAGGTTATGTTTGGTTTGAGCGTCCTCATTGGGAGCAGATATGTGCTGAACTTTCTGATGATTATACAAATGTAAATGGCCGGTATTCAGAACATTTTGTTGGAAAGGTTCCACCGTTTACACGTGAGGCGGCAGCACATTTTGTAATGGATGGTAAACATTATATTTATACATCAGGGACAACTAGTTATACTCCCAACCCTTCGGAAGTAGCGGTATTCGATGATTATCATGGTGAATATACGGTGTTAGGGAATCCACACATAGGTGATGAGTATGCACATTCTTTTTGCTCGCAGATTACAAGTGTGATAAAGATTCCGGGAAAGGATCTTTATGTGGCTATGGCCGATCGTTGGCTACCGCATACTAATAAAACGGATATACCCAAGAAAGACTGGCAGTCTTTCTTGACCCGGTACAAGGATCACCGTCCTTATCCAAAGGATTTTGCAACTCCTAAAGTGGCCGACAGATTTTATACGCTTGTTAATCCTAATCAAGATGTATATAAGGCTACTTATGTATTTCTGCCAATTGTGGTGAAGGATGGCATACCGATGATAGAGTGGAAAGATGAATGGAAACTGGAAAACTATGAATAGATGATTTTTCTTTTGTTGATAGGGCACATCCGTTTATTTTTACTATCTTTGCTAATATGGCGTATGTCGGGAAAATGATGTACGTCATATATTTAAATGCCTGGTATGAATCTGATTGAAATTGTATGAAAACATATATTTGTCTGTTATGGGTTGTTTTTGGGTGTATAGGTTGGGAAATGCATGCATCGGTAGATGTACATCCTACTTTTATCACGACTAGTGACGGATTGGCGAATAATTCGGTACGTTATCTGTTTCAAGACAGCAAAGGGTTTATTTGGATGGGTACATTAGATGGGCTGAGCCGCTATGATGGCCATTCATTTGTGACATTCCGTCCGGAATCAGGCGATAAAATTTCTTTGGCAAATCATCATGTAAAGAAGATACAAGAAGATCGAAATGGTTTCTTATGGTTTATCACTGCTCCGGAATTAATGAGTTGTTACGATTTGAAACATGATTGTTTTGTTGATTTTACGGGGTGTGGGGAATATAGACGGCCTTACAATAAAATATTGGAAACTGCTGTCGGGGATATTTGGCTGTGGCATCATCAGAGTGGATGTCGTAAAATAGTCTGTAAGGATGGAATTCACTCTTCTGTATCTTTTACAAAGGAAAATGGGAAATTATCAACTAATGCAGTGAATTCCGTTTATGAGGATGAACAGGGAGTGATTTGGATTTGTACTCAGCTTGGGCTGTTTCAGGTGACAGAAGAGGGATATACCCAGGTAGTTCAAGATAGTTTGTCTTTTGTAGGGGCGATGTCTTTTCGTCACAAGATTTTTTTTGTAACCTCTGATGGAGGTATTTATGAAAAGTCTTCAGGTAAGAATTTGTTTTTGACAGCCCGGTTGCCGTGGAAACTTTCTGCTTTTAATACCTATGAGTCCTGTCGTTTACAGAACGATTGGGTGTTTTTTACTCCTGAGGGTGGAGAGGTGTTTAGTATGTCTGAGAAAAGATTGATTTATGATTCATCGCTTGATATTCGTTTAGGAAAATGTGAAAAGGATAATTTGAATAATCTGTGGATTTCCAATGGCACTGGTCTTGTACATTATATTGATGTCCGGACACGTGCCGTCCGGATTTTTAGATTAATGTCTGATGAAAAAGTTAAGTTGATAGGAGATGAACGTTATCATATCATACAAGATGTTCCACGTGGACTGATATGGATTTCTACCTATGGTAATGGTTTGTTTGTTTATGATTCTCAAAAGGAGGAGATGACCCATTACTCGTATCATGTGGATGAGTTTAATCGGGTGAATTCTGATTTTCTTTTATATGCTATGGGCGACAGAACCGGTAATATCTGGTTGGGATCAGAATATTCCGGCATAGCTTTATTGTCAGTATTAAATGATGGGGCAACTTATATTTATCCTGAAAATGAGAAATTGGTGGATCGTTCCAATACCATACGTATGGTTACGTGTATGGAGAATGGGGATGTGCGGGTAGGAAATCGTCGGGGGGGATTGTTTGCTTATGACTGTCACTTGAATTTATTGCAAAGAAATTATTATCATCTTAGTGTCTTTGCTCTCAAAGAGGATGACAAAGGGCAAGTATGGATGGGAACCCGTGGGGATGGATTATGTATAGGCGATAGATGGTATGTGCATCGGGCTGATGATGTGAATTCACTTGCACATAATCATATTTATGATATCTATAGGGACTACCGGGATAGAATGTGGATTGGAACTTTCGGGGGAGGACTCGATTTGGCTGTTTATCAGAAAAACGATTTTGTGTTTCGTCATTTTTTGAAGGGGAGTTTTGGAGAGCAAGAGGTTCGTACTATTACTGCTGATAGGAATCATTGGATGTGGGTAGGAACCAATAATGGTATTTATGTATTCCATCCGGATTCTTTGTTGAATGATTCGCGGCAGTATTACGTTTATAATTTGGATAATGGGAAAATACGTAGCAATGAAATTCGTAATATTTTTTGTGACAGCAAAGGTCGTATGTGGATTGGAACCACCGGTAAAGGCTTTTCTGTCTGCCAGTCAGGACAAACTTATGATCAGTTGGAATTCCGGCATTATGATGAGGATGACGGGTTGGTAAATAATGTAGTCCAGTCTATAGTGGAGGATAGAGATGGAAAAATCTGGCTGGGTACCGAATATGGAATGTCCCGGTTTGATCCGGATACGGAGGTTTTTGATAGTTTCTTTTTTTCAGCGATAATGCCCGGCAATGTCTATTTGGAGAGTAGTGCCTGTGTTATGAAAAACGGACATTTGCTGTTTGGAACGAATCATGGTTTGGTTGTGGTCGATCCTGAAAAAGTCATGCCACAGCATGTCGTTTCTCCGGTGGTTCTCACTGATTTAAAAATAAATGGAATTTCTGTTCGTCCCGGGGATATTGATTCTCCTTTGACAGAGGCATTAAGTTATACAAATAGAATAGAATTGAAATATTATCAGAATTCATTCAGTATAGATTTCTCTACTTTTGACTATTCTATGGCAAATGATGCCAAGTATATTTATAAGTTAATTCCATACGATAAAGATTGGGGAGTCCCTTCCTCCTTGAATTTTGCAGCTTATAAAAATTTGTTGCCGGGTACTTATCAGTTACATGTAAAAGCATCCAGTGCTTCCGGTGTATGGGGGGAAGATGAAACCGTATTACAGATTGTTATTACTCCGCCTTTTTGGAAAACAGGTTGGGCCTTTGCCATTTATATAATGCTGATTTGTATGGCAATGTATATGACATTCAGACTAATCCATAAGTTTGCTATCTTGCGGAATCGTATTCAATTAGAAAAACAGTTGACAGAATATAAGTTGGTCTTTTTTACCAATATCTCTCATGAGTTTCGTACCCCGTTGACGTTGATCCAAGGAGCCTTGGAAAAAATAGAGGCTATGGGTAGGGGTTCTAAAGAATTGGCTTATCCTATAAAAGTGATGGATAGAAGCACGCAGCGGATGCTCAGATTAATCAATCAATTGCTGGAATTCAGAAAAATGCAGAATAATAAACTGGTTCTTTCATTAGAAGAAACAGATGTTATCGTTTTTCTTTACGATATATTTCTGAGTTTTAGGGAAACGGCGGAATCTAAAGAAATGGAATTTAAATTTATTCCTTCTGTCAGTTCTTATCCTATGTTTGTTGATAAAGGTAAACTGGATAAGATAGTCTATAATCTTCTGTCCAATGCATTTAAGTACACACCGGAGGGCGGGAAAATAGTTTGTTCGGTAGATGTGGAAGAAGAAACAAAAAAATTGATCATTTCCGTGTCAGACACCGGTATTGGTATTCCTTTGGAGAAACGCGGGCAACTTTTTTCTCGATTTATGCAAAGTAGTTTCTCTGGTGATAGTATGGGAATCGGGTTGCATTTGACTCACGAACTTGTAAATGTGCATAAAGGAAGTATTGAATATGCGGAGAATGAAGGACAGGGTTCTGTTTTTACAGTCACTTTGCCATTGAATAGTTCTGTATATGAGTCAAAAGATTTTTTGATCTCTACAGCCTTAATGGAAGAAACGGATCATACAGACGAAGGCATTCCGTGCCGTCTCGTAAAAGAAGAACAGATGGCGGCTCCTTTAAACAAGAAAAAGATATTGATCATTGAAGATGATACTGATATTCGTGAATTTTTGAAGAAAGAAATATCTGTTTATTTTGAGGTGGTAGCCGAGGCTGATGGTGTGGCGGGTTTTGAACGTGCACGGACTTATGATGCTGATCTGATAATATGTGATGTCCTAATGCCGGGAATGAATGGGTATGAAGTAACCCGTAAGTTAAAAAATGAATTTAGTACCAGTCATATTCCGATCATTCTGCTGACAGCAATGGGAACTACCGAAAATAAATTGGAAGGAGTAGAAAGTGGGGCGGATGCGTATGTAACCAAACCGTTCAGCTTAAAATTGCTTTTGGCACGGATGGTTCAATTGATTGACCAGCGTGAAAAGTTACGTGAGAAATATGTGAATGATCCCAGTATAGAGCGACCGGCTATTTATACTTCTGATAAAGATAAACAGTTCCTTGATAAATTGCAAGCTATTATAGAGCAGGAGTTGGGAAATTCGGAATTTACGATGGAAGACTTTGCTGCCCGGATGAAATTGGGGCGTACTGTATTCTCTAAAAAAGTTCGTGGTTTGACAGGGCATACTCCTAATGAATATTTCCGTATTATTCGTCTGAAGAAAGCGGCGGAATTATTGTTGGAAGGTAATTATAATGTGAGCGAAGTTTCTTATAAAGTAGGTATCAGTGATCCGCTTTATTTTAGCCGTTGTTTCAAGACACACTATGGCGTGTCTCCTTCTGTTTATCTGCGTGGAAAAGAGAAAGAAATATAGAGTGGGCAACCTTTATTGTATAATCGGGCGGTAAATATCAGTTCGTTTCTTAAAAAGCTTAAAGTGTATAAATTTCCATGTTAATGAACAAAAATACATTTTGGGGCTTTATAAATAACGATATATTTGTAAAATACTGCTTGAATATTTCAGATTGAAAGAAATAAGATACTCATTTTAAATTTAAGACCATGAAAGAACTAAAGATGTACATCGATGGACGATTCATCGAAAACCAATCCGATAAGTGGATTGATGTATTGAACCCTTCTACGGAAGAAGTGATATCTAAAATGCCTGATGGCACACCGGAAGATGCACGCGCAGCTATAAATGCCGCCGTGAAGGCACAGCTTTCTTGGGAAAGTCTTACTTCTATTGAACGCGCCGGCTATTTAACTCGGATTGCACAAGGTATCCGCAGGCGGGAACAGGAATTGACTGATATTATCATCCGGGAGGGGGGAAAAACAAGAGGATTAGCTAATGTAGAGGTGTTATTTACGGCTGATTATCTTGATTATATAGCCGGATGGGCCCGTCGTTATGAAGGGGAAATCATTCCTAGTGACCGTCCTCACGAAAATATATTTGTCTTTAAGAAACCTATTGGGGTGACAACAGGCATCCTGCCTTGGAATTTTCCTTTTTTCTTGATTGCCCGTAAGGCCGCTCCTGCTCTGTTGACGGGGAATACAATTGTGGTAAAGCCGAGTCAGCTGACACCGGAAAATGCATATGTTTTCGCACAGATTGTAGATGAAGTTGGGTTGCCTAAAGGTGTATTCAATCTAGTAAACGGTCGTGGTTCGGTGATAGGACATGAACTGGCTGCTAACCCTAAAGTAGGTATGGTTAGTCTGACCGGAAGTGTGGAGGCTGGAATACAAACCATGGCAGCCGCTTCTGCCAATGTGACGAAGGTTTCTTTGGAATTGGGGGGAAAGGCTCCCGGTATTGTAATGCCGGATGCAGATTTGGATTTAGCTGTAAAATCCATTATTGCTTCGCGTGTTATTAATACAGGACAGGTATGTAATTGTTGTGAGCGCGTGTATGTACATTCTAGTATAAAAGAGGCTTTCCTTGAGAAACTGTTGGCAGGATTCAAGCAGGTGAAAGTGGGGGATCCGAATCAGTATACAGACCTCGATATGGGTCCGTTGATTGATGCCAAAGCACTGAAATCAGTAGAAGAGAAAGTGAAAAAAGCTATTGAGCAGGGAGCTGAGTTGCTATGCGGTGGTCATCGTATCGGTACTAAAGGATATTTCTTTGAACCGACGATTTTGATTAATTGTACCCAAAAGATGGATATTATTCAGGAAGAAACTTTTGGACCGGTACTTCCGGTTGTTGAGTTTACAGAGGTGGAAGACGCCATTGCTTGGGCTAATGATTGTGAATATGGGCTGACTTCTTCTATTTATACTCAGAATCTGGATATGGCATTTAAATTGATTCGTGCGTTGAAATTTGGTGAAACTTATGTGAATCGTGAGAATTTTGAAGCTATGCAGGGATTCCATGCCGGATGGCGTAAATCTGGTATCGGTGGCGCGGATGGTAAACATGGTCTGGAAGAGTATTTGCAGACGCAGCTGGTTTATTTGGAGACTAAAGGGTAATTCTTATAATTATTCTATGTAGGATTATCTCGGGATATAATTCGTATTTTATGTCTCGAGATACATCTTGTTATATGATGGATATTTATTATTGATTTGGATTGATACTTTAAGAAGTATAGAGTACAAAATACTTGTTGTTTCGTCCTGTTGGAAAAGGTTTATTCATCATAAAACAGCATGCTATGAAATTATTTTTTTCTTTCGTATTTGCCTTATTGGCTTTTACTACTTGTACAAAACCTGACAAGGAAGTCTATATCTTCACTTCTCATCGTGAGCCGGCATTGGACGGGTTACATTATCTTTACAGCTATGACGGTTATCATTGGGATAGTATTGCAGGTTCATGGCTGAAACCGGAAATAGGAAACAAGACCCCTTATTATAATTATTTCACAAAACAGACCGAAGAACAGAAATATGCTCCCAATTCGATGATGCGTGATCCGTCCATTACCCAAGGTCCGGATGGAACCTTTCATTTGGTGTGGACCATCAGTTGGAATGGGGAACAAGGATTTGGTTATGCCAGTTCTAAAGACTTGATTCATTGGAGCGAACAACGTGAAATCAAAGTGATGAAAGACTCTTTGACTAACAATGTGTGGGCACCGGAAGTTTTCTATGATGATGAAAAGGGACAGTTCATCGTTGCCTGGTCCTCTGCCATTCCAGTAGAGAGATATACGGCAGCCGATAGTTTGGGAGCTAATAAAAGTCACCGTGCCTATTATACCACGACCAAGGATTTCCAAACGTTTGCTCCGGCAAAGGCATTTTATGATCCCGGATTTAATTCTATTGACGGATTTATAGTAAAGCGTGATAAAAATGACTATGTATTAATTATAAAAGACAATCGTAAGCCTGGTTACAGTGATCTGTTCTGTGTGTCCGGACCATCGGCGGAAGGGCCTTATACTAGTCCGTCAACGAAATTTGCACCGACTTATTCCGAGGGACCGTGTGCCGTGAAAGTAGGTGATGAATGGTTGATTTATTTTGATGTTTATCGGGAAGGTCGGTTTGGAGCCGTAGCGACAAAGGATTTTAAGACCTTTACTCCTATAGACAATCAGATTTCTATTCCGCAAGGACATAAGCATGGTACTATTATAAAAGTTCCTGAATCAGTTTTGCTGAACCTGAAAGCGGAGGAAGCTAAAAGATTCCCTCAAAAAGACTAGTTATTACCCTGAATTGTTTACTTGAATAAGTTACTTTGGGCTTTGAAATTTATATGATAAATGCGCAAATGAAAAACAAGAATCTGGTATTATTTGTTCTTCTCCTTTTGTTGGGGGGAGAATTGACTTCGGCGTCAGCCCAAGGAAAGTCCGGGATCTATAAACCTTGGAGCCATGGACGACTGAAAGTAAGTAAGGAAAATCGTTATCTGATGAATGCGGACGGAACTCCTTTTTTCTGGTTGGGGGATACAGGATGGCTGTTGCCCGAGAAACTGAACAGGGATGAAGCTGCTTATTATCTGGAACATTGTCGTCAGGCAGGATTTAATGTGGTACAAGTACAGACTATAAATGGAGTCCCTGCTATGAATTTCTATGGTCAGTATTCCATGATAGATGGCTTTAACTTTAAGAATATAGACAGAAAAGGAGTTTATGGATATTGGGACCACATGGACTATATTATTCAGAAAGCTGAGCAGAACGGTATTTATATAGCGATGGTATGTATCTGGGGAGGTTTGGTACGCTCCGGAAAGATGAATGTCGAAGAGGCCAAGGCGTATGGTAAATTTTTAGGTGAACGATATAAAGATGCTCCTAATATCATTTGGGTAATCGGTGGAGATACATACGCCGACCGGGATACCGAGATTTGGGAAGCCTTGGCAAACAGCATTCTTGCTGTGGACAAGAATCATATAATGACTTTTCATCCGTTTGGCCGTACATCTAGTGCTGCACATCTGAATAATAAGGAGTGGATGGATATGAATATGTTCCAAAGTGGGCACAGACGCTATGGTCAGAAAAAAGGAGATGGTGATACTTCTGTAACCGGATTGGAGGAGGACAATTGGCGTTATGTAGAAGATGCTTTGTCTATGACTCCATTGAAGCCTGTTTTGGATGCAGAACCCAGTTATGAAGGTATTCCTCAGGGATTGCATGATCCTGCCCAGCCACTCTGGCGTGACTGTGATGTAAGACGCTATGGGTATTGGTCTGTTTTTGCGGGTTCTTGCGGACATACGTACGGACATAACAATATCATGCAGTTCTTGAAACCGGGTACACCGGGTGGATATGGGGCTGATGGAATAGAGAAACCTTGGTATAAGGCGATGCAGGATCCCGGCTTCAATCAGATGAAATATCTGAAGAATCTGATGTTAACTTTCCCTTATTTTGAACGTGTACCAGATCAAAGTGTGATTGCCGGTACGAATGGGAATCGTTATGATAGAGCCATTGCTACTCGCGGAAAGGATTATTTGTTAGTATACAATTATTCCGGAAACCCGATGTCTGTTGACTTGACTAAAATCAGTGGCGCAAAAAAGAAAGTATGGTGGTATAGCCCTAAGGATGGAAAACTTTCTTTTATAGGGGAATTTGATAGTAAAATTACTCCTTTTATCTATGATGGCAGTTATAACCGAGATAATGATCAGGTATTGATTGCTGTAGATTCAAATAAGAATTATATTTCTACCAAATGGTTCGAACTTCCCATGGTAAATCAATAGTGTTTTGAGGAATACAGCCAAAAAGTCTTATTAAGTCTTAATGAAACGGGAAAAGTCAATGCGGAAATTGTAATTTTGAAAAAACACATTTACAAATGAAACGCATTGGCTTTTTCTTATTCTTTTGCATTCTTTCCTTGTATGGTCTGGCACAAGCTGAAAATGACAAGGATACGCTCATCATCCGACAAGATAAAATCAATGAATTTATCAATGAGATGAATGAGGTTGATAAAAGTATGGATTTTATAAACGAACCTCCTACATTGACACCTCCCGTTTTATCTGATACGCTGCGGATGCCAAAATTTGATTTAACTCCTCGTGAAGAAATGCCTAAAATATCTCCCTATACTTTTTCCGGGAATCCTTTTGGCCATGATTATATAGATGGACGTGCTTATCAGATTAATAATACAGGGATTCTGAGTGGTTATCATTCATTTCAAGGATTGCCTTCTATAGGCGAGGCACGCAATGTCGGGGTGATGTATACCCAGCGGCTCAATGATTTTATAACCGTGACAGGAGGAGTATATGCTGCTAAATACAATGTATATGGAGTCCGCTTTAATGATTTCGGTGGTAAGGGAAAATTGTCTTTTCGCATTAATGACAGGATGAAAATTAATATGTTCGGCACATATTCTGTGTATAATGGATACGGCATGACTCCAGCCTCTCAGCTTTTTATGAATCAAAATTCATACGGAGGTACTTTGGAATTCAAAATATCGGATAGTTTCGGTATTGAAGCGGGGGCAGAGAGGGAATTTAATCCGATGACCCGCAAATGGGAAACCCATCCTATTATTATGCCGGTATTCTATAAATGATAAATTGTGTATCTTTACGGCATGAATGAAGAAATAGCAGAGTATTACGAAGAATTATACAGGCTTTATATAGATGAGAACCAGCCATTAGAACGCCGTTACAGACAATTGCGTGAATCATTGGAGCGTGTGGTGCGTGAACGGATACAAGGGAATAGTTTGCAGACCACTGATTTGGCCGCCCGTATTAATTATGTAGCCACTCAATATGAACTGGATATAAAAGAGCAGAACCAGTTACATACATTTCGTTTGACTTCCAATGATATTTTGAATCATCGTAAGTTTCCTGCCAAAGAAGAGTTTCTACGTGATTTACGTGCAGTGGCTTTTGCGTATAGGAAGATGTTTGCACAAGATATTCCTTTGAAATTATTCTCGGTTCTTCCTAAACAAGAAATAACATCTTTAGGGAAAAAAGAAAAGAAGGAATACATCCGTCGTATACGGGTATGCTTTGATTATGCCGATGATACCTATCTGTATGTACATCCTGTAGATATAATAGCTGATGAACCTATTCGGGTTGTTTATAATAAACCCGGTATAAACCATGAATTTGAAGAAACTATAAAGGAACTTTGGCGATATGCCCAGCTTAATCTTTTGGATGTTTTTGTAGATAGGGAAGGAATTTATACCCCTTCTTTTATCGTATTGGAGCCGGATTATCTAATAGATATCAGTTCACTGGCAGAATGCTACAAGGATTATGGCAGCCATCCGGCAAATTACTTTTTAAGCCGGTTGGTTCCGATTGATAACGCCCGGCCTTTGCTGCTGGGAAATATAGCCAATCTTTTTCTGGATGAATGGATACATGCAGGTGAGGAGGAACCGGACTATATAGACTGTATGAAGAAGGCGTTCCGGCAGTATCCCATCGAACTGGCTGCTTGTGCCGAACTTCGTGACCCGTCCAAAGAGAAAGAGTTTGCCAAGGATTGCCGGATGCACTTTGAGCATATACGGGATATCGTGCAGCATACTTTTCTGGAACCTGGTTATAACTTGGATAAAAAGGATGCTGTTCTGGAACCGTCTTATATTTGTGAGGCATTGGGTATTCAGGGACGTTTGGACTATATGCAGCGGGATATGAGCAGTTTTATCGAAATGAAATCGGGAAAAGCAGATGAATTCTCCATACAGGGAAAAGTGGAACCCAAGGAAAACAACAAGGTTCAGATGCTGCTATATATGGCGGTACTGGAATACAGCATGGGACAGGACCGGCGGCGTATGCATCCCTATTTGCTTTATACCCGTTATCCTTTATTATACCCTGCCAGAGCATCGTGGGCTCAGGTAAGGCGGGTTATCAATCTGCGCAACCGTATTGTTGCTGCCGAGTATGGGGTACAATTCCATAATCATCCTGATTTTACACGAAACTTGTTAGCGCAAATTAATCCGGAGGTAATGAATGAAAGAAAGTTGCGTGGAAGATTCTGGGAACAGTATCTGAAGCCCTCTATCTCACGTCTCCGGGAAAAACTGTCGGCTTTGGAACCTTTGGAGCAGGCCTATTTCTATACGCTTTATAATTTCATTACAAAAGAACTTTATACCTCCAAATCGGGAGATGTGGATTATGAAGGACGTGCAGGGGCTTCAGCTCTTTGGCTGAGTACACTGGATGAGAAACGTGAGGCAGGGGAAATATTATATGATTTGCAGATCATTGAGAATAAGGCGTCACAGGTTCATAAGGCTTATATACTCTTGTCCATTCCGCAATATGATGAAATGTTTCTTCCTAATTTCCGTACAGGAGATGTGGTTGTATTGTATGAGCGTAATCATGATTCGGATAATGTGACCAATAAAATGGTTTTTAAGGGTAACATTGAGCAGATTACAGATACAGAATTGCGTATTCGGCTACGTGCCACACAACGTAATGTTTCGGTTTTTCCTCCGGACAGCCGTTATGCTGTAGAACATGATACGATGGATACTACATTTCGCAGTATGTATTTGGGACTTTCTGCTTTTTTGGATGCGAATACGGAAAGACGGGAGTTGTTGCTGGGACAACGTCCCCCCCGCTTTGATTCGTCTTTTGATGAAGCTATAGCGCAGGCCGGTGATGATTTTGAGAGAGTGGCGTTGAAAGCGCAAGCGGCCCGTGATTACTTTCTTCTGGTGGGACCTCCCGGAACAGGAAAGACTTCAAGAGCGTTGCGTAGAATGGTGGAACATTTTTATGCAACATCATCTATGCAGATATTGTTACTAGCTTATACCAACCGGGCTGTGGATGAAATCTGTCAGTCACTTTCTTCTATAACCCCCGGTATAGATTATATACGGGTGGGAAGTGAACTTTCCTGTGATGTACGTTTTAGAGGACATCTGTTGGAGAATATATTGGCTGAATGTAACAGCAGGCGAGAGGTGAATACCCGTATGACAGATTGCAGAGTGTATGTTGGAACCGTGGCCTCTATTGCGGCTAAGGCTGAACTTTTTAAATTAAAACGTTTTGATGTAGCCATAGTGGATGAGGCCACCCAAATATTGGAACCCCAATTGCTGGGTATTCTGTGTGCCAAGTTTGCCGATGAAAGAAATGCAGTCGGTAAATTTATCCTGATAGGTGATCATAAACAGTTGCCCGCCGTTATTTTGCAGAATAGCGGACACTCTGAAGTGCATGATGAGGGACTGAGGAAAGCCGGGCTTTTTAATTTAAAAGATTCTCTGTTTGAACGGCTTTATCGTTTTCATTTAAAAGAAGAATCTTCTAAAGCGATAGATATGCTTTGCCGTCAGGGGCGTATGCACCCGGGAGTGGCCCTTTTTCCCAATAAAGCATTTTATGCCGGAAGATTGGAAGCTTTGGGACTACCTCATCAGTTGGAACACATAGAGGCTCCAGTACGTTTTATTCCTTCGGAACAGGATTTGGAGAGCATTTCCGGAAAGACAAACCAATATGAGGCACGGATTGTTGCCGGTTTGGCCAGAGAGGTGTATCTGGCTTATGAAGAGGAATTTGATCCGAATCGAACGTTAGGGATCATTACTCCTTATCGAAGTCAGATTGCTTTGATACGTAAAGAGCTTCAGACATTGGCTATTCCTGCTCTGAGTAGGATTTCCATTGACACGGTAGAACGGTATCAGGGCAGCGAACGTGATGTTATTATTTATTCTTTTTGTGTGAATCACCTCTATCAATTAAGGTTTCTGCCCAACCTGACAGAAGAAGACGGCGTACAGATTGACCGTAAGCTGAATGTCGCTTTAACGCGTGCACGCAAGCAACTTTTTATCACAGGAGTCCCTGAAATATTAAATCATAATTCTATCTATCAACATCTTCTGAAAACTATTTATTAGGGAAAACACACCACAGACTACTTAGATGTGTAGTCTGTGGTGAATTCTTTAATTAGGCATCAACCGGTTTGTATTTGGGAACCAATGCTTTCATGATAATCCAACCAACTAAATAAGCTACGGCACATACACAGAATATGATGAAGTAGCCGGCAGGTTTCCCTTCGAATCCCATAAAAGTCATATTCGTTTCTGCTGCATAGTCAAACAGTCTGCCTGATCCCATATTAATGCAGAATGAACCTATACCACCTGCCATACCACCAATACCTACGATAGTAGCGATGGTGCTTTTGGGGAACATATCGCCTACTACAGAGTAAATATTAGCAGACCATGATTGGTGTGCCGCACCTGCAATACCGATGATAATGATAGGATACCAATATGAATAATTGCCTAAAGGTTGGGCAAACAGTGCCAGCAATGGGAACAAGGCAAAGATAAGCATAGCCTGCATACGGGCTGCATACGGATTCTTACCAGTTTTGTTAATGATAATAGTAGGTAACTTACCACCATAAATAGATAACATGGTGATAGCGTATAATACGAAAATCAACATTTGTGCAGTACCTGTGTCTGAGGCGAAACCATATACATCCGAAATATATGCCGGAGTCCAGAAAAGGAAGAACCACCATACGCCGTCAGTCATGAATTTACCGACAAATACAGCCCATGTTTGGGGAAATTTGAAACATTGCAAGAATGAAATCTTCTTGTTGTCAAAGTCGTTGGCGGCAGCTTGTTGTGCTTTAGATTCTTCAGGATTGTTGTTGTCTTGTTCAATATATTCCAATTCGGCAGCATTCACGCGAGGGTTGACATTGGGTTTCTTGTAGAGGAACATCCAAAGTCCCATCCAGATGAAACCTAAGCCACCGATAACGATGAAAGCCATTTCCCATCCATTACCCACACCAATGCTTTGAAAATAACGCGCCAAGGGAGGAATAGTGATCGGAGCAGCTAACGCGCCTACTGTAGAGCCGGCATTGAAGATGGAAGTGGAGTATGCACGGTCCTTTTTCGGGAAATATTCGGCTGTCACCTTAATAGCTGCCGGGAAGTTTCCTGCTTCACCTACACCCAATACAATTCGGGCAGCAATAAAGTAATAAACGCTGGTAATGGCGATAGTTGAAGCGACAGCTCCTGTTGCAGAAAGCATTTCTTCTGCATTATGAATACCTAATGTCTCTTCGGTAGCCCAGCCGCACAATGCATGGAGACAAGCTCCTAAAGACCAGACGAAGATAGCCCAAAGATAACCTTTTTTAGTCCCCATCCAATCGATGAAACGACCGGCGAACAGGTTGGCGATAGCATATACTATAGAAAAAATAGCTGTGATATCTCCGTAATTCGAATCCGTCCAGTGAAATTCCGGAGCAATGAAGTCTTTCCAGGTTAGTGAAAGCACCTGACGGTCGAGGTAATTGACTGTAGTGGCAAAGAATAGCAGACCACAGATTATCCATCTGAAGTTTGTCATCTTCTCACCTACTTTTTGAAATGTACTCATGATAATAGATTTAATTATGTTTTTCTTATTAGACGCAAAAATAACCATTCTGTACCTATTCTCTATGCAAAAATTGGTGGAAAGCCTGTATAAATCGGTACAATGGTAAGATTTCTAAAAAAACATTCCGAATGTCTCAAAAAACCTAAAAACGGGTTGATTTCTTGCAACATTCAGAATGACAAGAGTTAATGAGTAATGGTGTGTACCATTCTACTTATCTCATATCTGTGTATTTTATTTCATCCTTGTCACTGTATTTCAGGTTTTCACCTCCCATACCCCAAATAAAGGTATAGTTGCTGGTACCTGCAGCGGCGTGGATAGACCATTCCGGAGAAGTAATGGCTTGTTCATTATGTAACCATACCAGACGTTCTTCTTGCGGTTCGCCCATCAGGTGGCAAATGGCATTTCCTTCAGGCAGGTTGAAATAGAAGTAGGCTTCCATACGACGGGTATGTGTATGGGCCGGCATGGTGTTCCATACAGAACCCGGAGCCAGTTCGGTAAGTCCCATCTGCAATTGATTTGTACCACCGTTTTTTACTCTTTCCAGCACATCCTTTACAATTAATTGGTTTACAATACGGTCGTTGCTGTCTTCCATTTTTCCATAATGATCTGAAATGGCCAAAGCATATTGTTTAGGATTTGCTTTTTGAAGTTTAGCGTCAGTAGTGATCAATTGAGTAACGTATGGTTTGTAAGCCGGTGCCGAATTGATATAGAATTTGGCCGGTTTGGTAGCGTCATTACTTTTGAAAGTAACCTCTTTATTTCCGCAACCTACATATAGTGCTTCCTTGTATTTCATAGGATATTCTTTACCGTCTACAGTAACCACACCATCACCCCCTACATTGATGACCCCTAGTTCACGTCGTTCAAGGAAGTAAGTGATTTCCGGACCCAGTTCGCGGAAAGTTTCTAACTTTAGTATTTTGTTTACTGGCATAGCTCCTCCGTAGATAAGACGGTCATAAAGGGTGTATGTAACATTGATTTCATCCGGTGCCATCACCTTTTCCATCATAAATGAGCTACGAAGACGTTCTGTATCATAGTGTTTCACATCTTGCGGATGGCAAGCGGTCTGTACTTTGTAATTTACTTGAGCTGAAGCTGCCAAAGCAGAAACACTCAGCATCATTGCAATTGCTAATTTTTTCATAATCGTTATCTTTAAATTTTAATTTTTCATTGTTTTCTGGTATTTAATGATGGAACGACGGTTCAGCACCATTAAGAATAGTGTTATCAGTACTAAAATTCCGGAACCAATCCATTTGAATGAATAAGTCAAATGGAAAATAGCCCATGAGAAAGGACTTGAAGCAAAGTCCAACGCTCCCCCTTCAAAACCCGACGGAATATTTACGGCGGCATCTTGTGTCTTGGCATATACGTCATGTGCCGCTTTGGTAAAGTAAGGTGCCAGATCAGTTACAAAATACAGACCGATGGCCAGCACAACAAAACCAATGATGAAGGTTTTTATCACATTTCCTTTTGTGATAGGTAATACCAACGGGAATACGTAGAACATACCGGCTAACGAGGCCAATGGCAGGAATTCATTACCCGGAAGTACAACTGCCAATAAAATAGTAACAGGGATTAATAGCAATGATACAACTAATGTGGCCGGATGTCCGATAACCAAGGCAGGGCTCATACCGATATTCAAGCCTACAGCACCTTTAAACTTCTTGGCGATCAGTTCGCGGGTAGCGTCCGAAATGGGTTTCAATCCTTCGATGAATAGGCTGGTAATACGGGGAATCAACTCCATTACTGCTCCCATCTTGATACCTAAACCTAGAATATAAGGAATCTTGTCTACTATTTCTTGTCCGTTTTTACAAGATAATGCACCGATGCCACATCCTACCAGGATACCCAGGAAGAGAGGTTCGCCTAGCAAACCAAATTTCTTTTTCATACCTTCCGCATCAATATTCAGTTTTTCAAATCCGGGTATTTTGTCCAATACCTTATTTATAATAAGAGCGAATGGCACAAAACCTGCACAGAAAGGTTGTGGAATAGAAATTCCTTCCATCTTATCATAGAAACCTTGGAACTTGTCTGCTGTGTAATCTGCTAAGATTAATGTGATGATATAACAGATAACAGCCGCGAAGAAGCCCCACAAAATACTATCTGTCGCAAAATAAACTACGGCTCCGATGAAAGCAAAATGCCAATAGTTCCATAAATCGATATTGACTGTACGGGTGGTCTTGGTCAATAGCATCAGAATATTGACAGCCAGACAAACCGGAATAATGAATGCCCCTACGGAAGTGTTATAAGCCACGGCTGCGGCAGCAGGCCATCCCATATCGAATACTTTCAGTTGCAGGCCATATATTTCGACCACCTTGCTTAAGGCCGGTCCCAGGCTGCTGGTCAGAAGTGCGGTAACCACTGATAAACCAACGAAACCAACACCTACCAACAGACCGCTTTTTAATGCTTTGCTGAATTTGATTCCGATACAAACGCCTAAGATTGTAAAAATTATAGGCATCATCACCGCTGCTCCTAAACCGATGATATAACTAAAAACTTGTTCCATTCTCTTGTGAATTAATAGTAAATGACTGTGTTTTCTACAATAGTATAAATTAAAAACTGCCCCAAAAATAAAACCTTTTCTCAACTTATCAAACCTGAAAGGCATAATAATTAGTAAAAAGACAATTTTTGAACGATTTTTATCGTTATCGTGCACAAAAATAACCGTTTTCGCACACGAATACCAAATAATACACTTAGTAGGTTGAAAAGTGCACACTGCTTTTCGAGAAAAATACTACTTTTGTTTCATAAAATAAATAGGTCTAATACTAAAAATAAACGTCTTCATGAAAAAGAATTCTATTTGTAAAATTATTGTGTCCGGTTTGCTTACGGCTGTTCCTTTGATGGGCATGGCTCAGCAGGTTTGTGGTAATAAGCCTTGGTCTGTACGTATGGCGGAATCAGAGATGGTGCGTTGTCCCGAATCCTGGCAATTGGATTTTCAGACCCGTTTGAAGTGGGATTACTGTCATGGCCTGGAACTTCAAGCTATGCTGGATGTATATGATGCATACGGTGATAAGAAGTTTTTTGATTATGCTGTGGCTTATGCTGATACAATGATTCATCAGGATGGCTCTATCGAAACTTATAAACTGGAGGAATATAATATTGACCGTCTGAATTCCGGAAAGATGCTTTTCCGTATTTACGAGCAGACTAAGGACGAGAAATACAAGAAAGCATTGGATTTGTTGCGCAGTCAGTTGGATACGCATCCTCGTAATGCCGATGGCGGTTTTTGGCACAAGAAGATTTATGAGAATCAGATGTGGCTGGATGGGCTTTATATGGGGCAGCCGTTCTATGCGGAGTATGCTTACCGTAACAACCGTGTGAATGATTATGCTGATATTATCAATCAGTTTGTTACAGTGGCTCGTCATAATTATGATCCGAAGACTGATTTATACCGCCATGCATGTGATGTGAGCAAGCGTGAAAAGTGGGCGGATAAAACTACCGGATTGTCACAACATTGTTGGGGACGCGCCATGGGATGGTATGCAATGGCTTGTGTGGATGTACTTGATTTTATACCGGAACACGAAGCCGGACGTGAATCTGTTATCGAAATATTGAATAAACTGGTTGCCCAGATTAAACGTACTCAAGATCCTGCAACAGGGGTATGGTATCAGGTGATTGACAGAAGTGGGGATGAGGGGAATTATCTGGAATCCTCTTGTTCTACCATGTTTGTATATACTCTGTTGAAAGCGTTACGTAAGGGATATATTTGTCCTTCGTACATGGAAGTGGCTAAAAAGGGGTATGAAGGGCTTTTGACCCAGTTTATAGAAGTGGACAATAAAGGGGTAGTTTCTATCACTAAGGGTTGTGCTGTCGCGGGTTTGGGAGGCAAGCCAGTGTATCGTTCCGGAGATTATAATTATTATATAACTGAAAAAATACGTTCTAATGATGCGAAGGCAGTAGGTCCGTTCATTATGGCCAGTCTGGAATGGGAACGTTTGTTTCAGAAAAACAATTGTGGAACTGCATGTAAATAATAGGGGGTGATACGATGCGGAAAGTTTTAGGATTATTGTTGCTGTTGGTTGCTGTTAGTGGAACATGGGCTCAGGAACGTCAGGATACAATTGTAGTTTCACGCGATGGAACGGGGAATTTTCGTACTTTGCAGGAGGCTATAGAGAGTGCGCGGGCTTTCATGGATTATACTGTTACGATCTATGTGAGGAACGGAGTATATAAGGAGAAAGTGATTGTTCCTTCATGGGTGGAAAATATAGATATTATAGGTGAAGATCGTGATAAGACGATTATTACTTATGATGATCATGCGAATATAAATAAAATGGGTACTTTCCGCACTTATACGGTGAAGGTAGAGGGTAGTGATATCACTTTTAAAAATTTGACTATTGAGAATAATGCGGCTCAGTTGGGACAGGCGGTAGCTTTACATACGGAAGGTGACCGTTTGAAATTTATCAATTGTCGTATCTTGGGTAATCAGGACACTATTTATACCGGTGCTAAATTTACCCGTCTTTATTTTAAAGATTGTTATATTGATGGTACTACTGACTTTATTTTCGGTCCTTCCACCGCTTTATTTGAAGATTGTATTATTCACAGTAAACGCAATTCGTATGTAACGGCTGCTTCTACTCCGAAAGAGGCTAAATATGGATATGTCTTTAAGCACTGTAAGCTGACGGCAGAACCGGGAGTTGATAAAGTGTATTTAGGTCGTCCTTGGCGTCCATATGCTTATACCTTATTTATAGAATGTGAGTTGGGGAAACATATTGTTTCTGCCGGATGGCACAATTGGGGCAAGCAGTCTAATGAAGAAACGGCCCGTTATATGGAATATAAAAATACCGGTGAGGGCGCAAATGCTTCGGAAAGGGTGGCATGGAGCAAACAGTTAATAAAGAAAGAAGCTGAGGCGGTGACGGTCGATGCTATTTTTCGTACTCAAAGTAATTGGAACCCAATAGACTAGATTGATTTTGTAATTGCTTGAAAAGGAGACTTCTACGTTGGTGGAGGTCTCCTTTTTTTGTTGTGTTGAATAATTGGAACCCGTGAAAAATACCTAATAAATCCACATAAAAAGATAAAAACTACACATCAAGGTAACGTTATATACGTAATTTTGCAACAGTGAAACTAAGGTCAAAACCTTAAAAAAACATTTTAATAACTATAAAAACACATCTTATGAATCTAAAAGAATTAGCTAGAAAAGCTATCTCAACTCTCTTTTTGAGTATGCTTTGTTTGGTTGCTTTTGCTCAAACCGCAACAGGTTTGGTGAAAGACAAGACAGGCGAACCCATGATTGGTGTGAATGTATTGGTAAAGGGAACAACCAATGGTACAATCACGGATTTCGATGGTAAGTTTTCAATTCCGGATGTTCCGAGTAATGCTACTTTAGTGGTTTCCTATATTGGGTATCTTACCAAAGAGGTAAAATCTGGAAAAGATTTGGTCATTGTATTGGAAGAAGATAACAAGACTTTGGATGAAGTCGTTGTTATTGGTTATGGTACGGTGAAAAGACGTGATTTGACTGGTTCTGTCGCTTCTGTTACCGGGGAAAAATTAGCGGCTAATCCGGTTGCCAATGTCGCACAGGCTTTACAAGGACAATTGCCTGGTGTGAGTGTGACTTCTCAAGACGGTCGTCCGGGTGCAGGTATGTCTATTCGCATTCGTGGAGGTGGTTCTATTACTCAGTCTAATGATCCCTTGTTTATTGTAGATGGTGTTCAAGTTAGTGGAATTGATGATATTCCTGCTGACAATATCGAAAGTATTGATGTGTTAAAAGATGCTGCTTCTACGGCTATTTATGGTGCTCGTGGTGCTAACGGTGTAATATTGGTTACTACTAAGGGAGGCAAGGATGGCCGGGTTTCTGTCAAATATAATATGTATTATCAGATGAAGGAGAATCCAAAATTATTGGAAACTATGGATCCTTATGATTATGTATATAATACATGGGCATATATGAAGAGTTTGGGAGATTCTTATGGTGATGGAGTTGCCAGATATTTTGGATTAGGATCCAAGTATGGAAATCATTTGAATGAATATAAAAATATGACCACTCATAATTATATAAATGATTTGATGCAGACTGCGTCTTCTTGGAATCATGATGTATCTTTATCTGGTGGTACAGACAAAACTAAGTTTTATTCATCAGTTAACTATATGGATGATGAAGGTATCCGTGTGAAGTCTGGTTTCCAACGTTGGAATGCGAATTTCAAATTGACGCAAAAAATTAATAAAAAGTTAACTGCGGACTTTGATTTGCGTTATAGTGAAATAGAAGTTAATGGATCAGGTTTTGGTAATGCAACCTCTGCTTACACTTATCGTCCTGTGGATAATCCTTTGGGTGATGCTTCTTTTACCGCTGGATTTGGTCAAGGTGATACAAATATGGAAGAAACTAGTAATCCTTTGTATTACTTGGATACTGTAGATTATATAAAAAACATGTACCGTATCCGTGCAAAAGGTGCTTTAACTTGGAATATTATTAAAGGCTTGACGGCAAAGACGGAATTATCGTTAAATCGTAATTGGAACCAGGAAAAGACATGGGATGCAGGACAGACAGAAAAAGATAATAGTTCTGCTAAATTGAAGAAGAGTGATGGTTACGGTGTGCGTTGGGCAACTACTTTGAATTATGAAGTACAGGGGCTTGGAGATGATCATAATTTGTCTTTCTTGGTTGGTAATGAAGTCTTGGCTTCAAAGTCAGATTACACTGAAATATATGGTGTAGGGTATCCTGAAGGATTTACAATGGATGATGCGTTTGGTATGATTAATATGACTACTCCTTCATTGGGACAAGATTATTTTAAAGGTGAGATAGGTACTCCTAATCATACTTTATCTTGGTTTGGTCGTGCTAATTATTCTTATAAAGGTAAGTATCTTTTAACAGCTACATTCCGTGCTGATGGTTCTTCTAAATTTGCACCTAGTCATCAGTGGGGGTATTTCCCGGCTGCTGCGGCTGCATGGAGAATTTCAGATGAAGCTTTTATGGAAAATACAAGAGATTGGTTGGATAATCTAAAACTTCGTGTATCGTATGGTACTTCTGGTTCTGATAATATTGATGCTTCTTTATGGAGAGAAACATGGAAAACAGAACAAATTACAGTGGATGGTGAAAAGGTAACCACTTATGTACCTGGTGATATGAAAGGAAATCCTGATTTGAAATGGGAAACTACTATTAGTCGTAATTTAGGTGTTGATTTTGGTTTCTTTAATAATTGGGTTCGTGGTAGTTTGGACTATTATTGGAATACGACAAAGAATATTTTAATGAAAGTGCCGATTGATGCAGCGTCTGGTTATAGCTATCAGTTCCAAAATGTAGGTAAAACCTCAAATAAGGGAATTGAATTGGCTTTAGGCTTTGACATTGTTCGTGGTAAAGATTTTAATTTAGGTGTAAACTTGACTTATAATTATAACAAGAATAATATTGACGAACTGATGGACGGAGTCTTGGCAGATACGAGAGCTATGAATGATTGGGGCTCATCTATGGCTAAGCCTGCTTATGATTATATTATCCGTGAGGGGCATCCTGTAGGTACTATCCAAGGTTTTAAATCTGAAGGATATTATACGATTGATGATTTTACTTATGCGGATGGTAAATACACGTTGAAACCAGGGGTTCCGGATATTCAAGGTATTGTGAATTATCCGGATGGAGTTAAAGTGCTGGCTGCGGATGGACAAACCGCTGTACCGGGTATGCCTAAATTTGCAGATACAACAGGTGATGGTGTTGTGGACGAGGATGACAAAACGATTATCGGCGAAGCTATGCCACAACATACAGGTGGTTTTACAATTAACGGTAATTGGAAGGCAATCGATTTCTCTGTAGGCTTTACTTATCAGATTGGTGGTGATGTGTATAATGCCAATGCAATGCACTCCTTGATGGGAAATAAAGACAATTCCGCTGGTCAGAATCGTTTGAAGTTCGTTTCTGAAACTTTCAAATATTATGATGTTGATACAAACGGTGACTTGATGCTGGTGAAAGATCCTACAGCTTTGGCGGCTCTTAACGCGAATACAAATTACAGTTCTTTCTTCTCTGAATATGGAATCGTAAGTTCTAAGTTTATTGAAGATGCGTCTTATTTGCGTTTGAATACATTGACAGTAGGTTATACTTTCCCAAAAAATTGGATGAATAAGATTGGATTACAGAATGCACGTGTGTATTTTACAGGAAGTAACTTGTTCTGTATTGATGGGTATTCTGGTATAGATCCGGATGTAAACACGAAGACTGATGGTAAGGATGGTTTTCCTACACCTTATTTTGATTACCAGTCTTATCCTAAGGCTAGAACTTATACCTTTGGTGTTAATTTAACTTTCTAATTAATGGAGATGAATCGTATGAAAAAAATAGTATATTCAACACTTTTCTTTGCTGGAATGTTTTTGACTACAGCATGTAGTGATTATTTGGAGGTTGGCTCTCCTTCTATTGTAGATTCGGATTTTGTCTTTTCTAATCCGACAACAGCACGTGCCGCATTAGACGGTGCTTATGAACAGTGGAGAGATTGTGCGCAGAATAAGGTTTTTGGCGATGGATTGTTTTATGCTGCTGATATTGCCGGGTCTGATATAGAACGGCACCCGGAGTCTTTCTCTAATCAGTTGGGGCGCCATTATCCGGAATGTCTTTATCAAAACGGTACATATGCAAGTAGTTATGGATTGACTTCGTATTTGAAGGAGAATGATATTTATGCTAGCTTGTATGCGGTTGTAAGCAAAGCCAATGCGGTGATAACATCCATGGAAAATGCGGAAAATTTTGAATCGATCATCAATGGTGGACAATCAGAGATGGGGCAAATGTATGGTGAGGCGGTAGCTATGCGTGCTACGGCTTATCGTGAACTGTGTAAAAATTTTGGAGATGTTCCTTACGTTGGCGTTTATGGTGTTGTGCCTAAAGGTTTGGTTTCCCGTGATTCTATTTATGATGTATGCATTGAAGATTTGCAGAAAGTGGAACCTTTGATGTACACCATCGGTTCTATTCCCGGCATTGCTGCTGCCAATAAAAATTATTTTTCTAAAACCTATGTGCAGGCTTTGATTGGAAGAATGTGTTTGGATGCAGCTGGATATCAGACTCGTCGTGGCGATATAAAACGTGTAAACGGAAAAGGGGAAATCATGACATTTGAAACCAAAGGGAAAGAAAATAATGGAGCTATTTATGGACGTCGTTCTGACTGGCAAGACTTGTACTCAATAGCTAAAAAATACTACGAGGCTTTGTTGGCTGATCCGGGTAATGCACAGTTTCATTTGACTGATCCACGGGGTGCCTCGGATAAATCCGGACGTACTTTTAATAATCCGTACCAGTATTTCTTTGAACAGATGCATATGGATGATGCTATTTATGCGGATGAGTCTATTTATGAATATCCCATGCAGCAAGGTGGTGGAAATGATGGTCGCCCCTATTCTTTCGGTCGTCCTTCGTCTGGTGGCTCAAAGGCTGCGTATCCATGTAAGAGCTATGGACAGGGACGTATAAATCCTGCTTATTTTTATGGAGTCTTTGATCCGAATGATATGCGTCGTGATGTGAGCATTACTATGACCGGCAGTAATGGTAAAGGGGTTGAGAAGTTAATTCCTTTTGTTCCCAACTCAAAAGCTGAAGGCGGTGGCTTGACATTGAATAAATGGGATGAGAATCGTCAGGCTAATCCATGGGTGGCAGCACAACGTAAATCAGGTATCAATGGTCCGTATATGCGTATGTCTGAAGTTTATTTGGGCTATGCGGAAGTATGTGCGGCATTAGGTGATGTGGTTACAGGTAAACAATATTTAAAAACGGTTCGTGAACGTTCGTTCCCGCAAGGTTTGGCTAACACAGATGCTTTTATTGCATCTTTTGGTAATGACTTAGTTCGTGCGATTATTGAAGAACGAGGGTTTGAATATGCAGGTGAAGGTGATCGTCGTTGGACATTGATTCGTTCTGGTTATCTTCCGGAAGATATAAAAAGAATCAAAGATATGACTAAAGCTATGATGGATGGTTTGGCAACTAAAGGTTATTATGAGTTTGAAAATGGTAATATTATTTCTGCTTATATATGGACAAAATTAGTTGATGCAAAAACTATATATGGTCATCGTTTGACAGCACAGTGTCCGACAGACAAGGTCAATGATCCGGTGCTTTATCCGGGATGGCGCGGACAAAAGGATAATTGGGAAGAAATGGGATTGAATTATGGAAGTTCGACTCCTGCTACCAATTTAGCAATAAAAGGGTTGTTTGAAATAGTGTCTGAAGAAGAGGCAGCATCTCTTGAAAGCCAAGGATATGCTAAAGTTAATTGGGGTATTGATTTGGTTGATTATAGAGATGAATATGATAAGTATCTGTTTTGGGATTATGATTACGTTTCGGCTCCTATCTATTTGTGGCCGTTTACTCCTAATGTAATGGCTGCCGGTGGCTTTACGAATAGTTATGGCTTTAAACAGGAATAATAATTCATTCGTTAAACGAAAATAAACGTATGGGGAGAGGGCGTATTGTAAATGCTCTCTCCTTTTTTGTGTTTCTTAAGAATGTATTTTTAAACAAGCATTCCTGTTATTATCGCATTGACAATTTGAACTTAAGGTCTGCTTTCTTAAAGTTTGTAATTTCTGCTACCATAGCTGTACCATTTTACCGAATCACCTATGGATAGGGAGATGTAGGGGGCAGCAGAGTAATCAAACTTTGTTGTAGGAAGTTACAATAAGAAAGGCAGAAATCTTTTTTGTGATAGGTTTGTTCGTTTGTTGCAAAATTGTGCACATAAAAGACCAATTTTTACCTTGTTCTTCTTTTATGGCCTGTTACTTTTGTATCAAGACATATTTTAATCAGATACGAAATGAAATTAAAGGTTTTAGTAAGTACAATAGTTAGCATCATGATATGGCCGGCAAGTATTACGGCACAAAGTGAATTGATTCCAATGATAGAAATACCTGCGGGAAATTTCTATATGGGGACTTTGGGTGGAGATGAAAATTATGATGAAGCGCCTATGCATAAGGTGCACATATCTAAACCGTTTAAAATGGGACTGACCGAAGTGACTAATGCGCAATATGAATTGTTCTGCCCCGAACACAAGTCGCTGCGTGGTAAAAATGGTTTTTCAAGTGAAGATGACGAAGCGGTGGTGTTCGTAACTTATCAAGATGCCGTTGCCTTTTGTGACTGGTTGACTCGGAAAGAAGGAAAAACTTATCGTCTGCCTACCGAAGCTGAATGGGAATATGCGTGTAAGGCAGGTCGTTACTGGAACTTCTATATGGATGACAAGCTTCCTGCCGCCTGGCAAAAGAATCAAGTGATAACGGCTACTCTAAAACCCTTGCCTTTGAGAGTGGCACAAACTCCTCCCAACGACTGGGGCCTATATGATATGTGTGGAAATGTGGAGGAGTGGTGTTTGGACTGGTATGGACCATATATAGACAAGGAACAGACTGATCCTGTCGGCTATTCGGACGGTATAGCACGTGTGACCAGAGGAGGTAGTCATAATACGCCGGTGAAATATCTCCGTTCGGCAAACCGTATGGCTATGTTGCCGGAGGATAAACATGCAATGACGGGCTTTCGGGTGGTACAGGCAGAGTATCCGCAGACCGCTCCGCTTTCTCAGCCAAAAGATGAGTATGTTGTGTCTCAGATAAAATGGGATTGGGCCTCTCAATATGTCACGGAACCTGTCTTCACTGCTCCTTTGGTTTATGTGCATGAACCGGATGCGCATAGTGGAACGCCTTTCTTCAAACATAATCATCAGCCGGCATTGACTTGGTGTGATAATGGAGATTTGTTAGCTGTGTGGTTTTCTACCAATGAAGAAAAAGGGCGTGAGATGGTGGTGCTCTCTTCGCGTTTGCGTGCCGGAAGCAGTGAATGGGAGAAGCCCCGTATGTTTTATCAGATAGCTGATCGTAACTTGACCGGAACTGCATTATTGAATGACCATCAAGGGACTCTTTATCATATTAATGGAGTGGAGGCGGCCGGACATTGGCAGAATTTGATGATGACTTTGCGTACAAGTACAGATAATGGACAAACTTGGAGTAAACCTCGTATTATTGCTCCAGAACATACGAGACGCCATCAAGTGATAGCCGGAACCTCTATTACAAAGGAAGGCTGGTTTGTTCAGGCTTGTGATGCCGGACCAGGTGGAAGAGACGGGGCGGCTGTTCATATCAGTAAGGATAAAGGAAAAACTTGGACGGATCCATGGGATGGAGCATCTTTGCCTGATTTTAAAGAAGGGGGTACAGGTACCACTATCGCTGGAATCCATGCCGGAGTGGTGCAATTGAAGGATGGCAGATTGATGGCATTGGGGCGTAATAATAGTATTCGTGATAAAGAAGGACATCTACGTATGCCCATGAGTGTGTCTGATGATATGGGTAAGACTTGGCATTATTCCGCTTCGGAATTTCCCCCCATTGATGGAGGACAACGGCTGGTATTGATGCGTTTGAATGAAGGTCCTATTTTACTGATATCTTTTACTGAGCATCCTTATCGTACTCCGAAGGAGGAGCGTGGTATGATGTTTACTGATAAGTCAGGAAAGTCTTTTAAAGGATATGGCATGTATGCTGCTTTGTCATACGATGAAGGTAAGACTTGGCCTGTAAAACGTTTGTTGACTAACGGTACTTATCGTTTTCTTAATGGTGGAGCTTGGACTCAGTTTTTTGAAATGGATGAGGGTCATGCCGAACCTCGTGGTTATTTGGCTGGAACACAAACACCCGATAATATGATCCATTTGATAACAAGTCGCTTCTATTATAAATTTAATTTAGCTTGGTTGAAAGGAAACGAAAGTATTATATCTCCTCAATCTTTGTCTAACTAAAGGACGTAGAATGCATATATCCAATACTTTGTATTGTCTTACTTTCGTTTTCTAGTTGTATTGTTTGTTGTAAATGAAAGCAATCGAAATAAAATAAAGTAAAATAATGCAAAATGATTTTTGTTTTCCGAAAATATTTCTACTTTTGCAATGTGTGATTTAAGATATTATGATTATGGCGCACGCTTAAAGAGAACACAAAAAGAATTATTAAATCTAAAATGATTATTTGTTAACCCAGGAAAGTATGGAAAATGTTCAGAAAACAAGGCGTTTGTTTGCAAGCGCATACGGTTGCAAAGCCAGCCGTTCTTTTCTTATTTGGGGATTGTCGGCCGCAATGTCTATAAGTGTTATACCGGTGATGGCTGAGATTTCTGTTGGTGAGAAAAACTATGATACTCAAATTGTTAGCCAGACAAAGACTATAACCGGAACCATTATTGATGAAACAGGTGAACCTATGATTGGGGTGTCGGTTTTAGTTCAAGGGACTACTACAGGGGCAGTTACAGATTTGGATGGTAAATTTACATTGGAAGTTCCCGCAAACGCTACATTGGTAGTTTCCTATATCGGATACAAGACTCAAAATGTAAAAGTCGGTAGCCAAAATACGTTTGCCATTAAGATGGAGAGTGATAATGAGGTGCTTGATGAAGTGGTAGTAATTGGTTATCAGACTATTAAACGTAAGGACTTGACTGGTTCTGTTGCTTCTGTTAGTGGTAAAACCGTGTCTGTTATGCCTGTTTCTAATGTAGCACAGGCTATGCAAGGTAAACTTCCTGGTGTGAACATTACCTCACAAGATGGACGTCCTGATGCGGCAATTTCTATTCGTGTGCGAGGAGGAGGTTCCATTTCGCAAAGTAATGAACCTTTGATTTTAGTAGATGGTGTAACTGTGAATTCTTTAAATGATATTCCGTCTGATCAAGTGGAAAGTATTGATGTGCTGAAAGATGCTTCTTCTACGGCTATCTATGGTGCGCGTGGTGCCAATGGTGTAATTCTTGTGACTACAAAGGGAGCGAAAGAAGGAAAGGTTTCGGTTTCTTATAATGGCTATGTTAAATTCAATACTCCGACTAAATACTTGGAAACATTAGATCCTTATGATTATTTGTCATTTGTTTGGGGAAATGCCGCCGCCAGTGGCGATGCATATCGTTTGCCATTTGAAAAATTATATGGTATTGGTGATTATTTGGGTAGTAATACAGAGGGTATAGAAAGCTATCGTAACACCAAGAATTATAACATCCAAAAAGATGTGTATAATAGTTCTGTATCCCATAATCATGATTTGTCTGTTAGTGGAGGTACTGAAAAAACAAAAGTCTTGTTTGCGATGAACTATATGGATGAGCAAGGTATGAAACTTAACTCTTATGCAAAGCGTGGAGGTGTTTCGTTGAAGATTAATCAGAAATTACGTGATAATTTAGATATTAATCTGGATACTCGTTATAGTGATATGCGTACTATGGGAGATGAAGGAACAACTAATGGTTCCGGCTCATTGCTTTCATCTTCTTATCGTTTTCGTCCGATTGCTACTCGTGATATTTTGGGGGACTTGAATGCTTTGCGTGAAGGGAATATGGAGATGTATGGTCGTCAGTCTACCTGGGATACTTATAGTCCTGTGGCTCGTATCGGAGATTATGATCCACTATATATTAAACAAAGACTTCGTGGTACTTTATCTTTAAATTGGAGATTGTTTGATGGTTTTGCTTATCATACTGACTTTACTTTAAACCAATCATGGGAACAAGATAAGATTTGGGGGGGAGCTATTTATAATAATTATTTGGATGACGAAACAGGAGCCAAACTATATGCGGGAAATGTGGAATATACAAAGCGTGACAGTTGGGGACTGCGTTGGACGAATACAATCAGTTATGACTTCAATTTTTTACCTAAACAGCATCGTTTGAATATTCTGTTGGGACATGAAGTTACAGACTCCGGAGGTAGTAAAATGTCAATTTCAGCTAGTCACTTTCCCTCTAATTTTACAAAGGATAATGCATTTGCCATGATTAACCAATATGATGCAGATCATGGAACAAGTAAATTTTCTTCTGGAGTAGATATTCCCGGACGTATTCTCTCATTCTTTGGTCGTGCTAATTATACATTGATGGATCGTTATTTGTTTACTGTGACATTCCGTGCCGATGGCTCTTCTAAGTTTTCCCCCGAACACCGTTGGGGATATTTTCCTGCTGCGGCTTTTGGATGGCGCCTTTCTGAAGAAACTTTCATGGAAGGGACGAAAGACTGGTTAGATAACTTGAAAGTCCGTTTGTCTTATGGTACGGTAGGTAATGATGGTATCAGCTCTGATTTATGGTCACAAACGTGGACTTCTGAAACAGATTTACGATATCAATATATACTAAATAACCAGTATTCATCTTCTTATGACCTTTCAACGGAACAAATGGCAAATAAAAATCTAAAATGGGAAACAACTATTACACGTAATTTTGGTTTCGATTTCGGATTTTTAAAGAACCGTTTGTGGGGATCTTTGGATTTATATTGGAATACAACAAAGGATTTGCTGATGTTGACTTCGCTTCCGGGGATTACCGGATTCACATCTACGTATGATAACATTGGTCAGACTAGTAATAAGGGAATTGAGTTTTCTTTGTCAGGTGTGATTTTTGAAAATAAAGATTGGAATATTACGGCTGGTATGAATATAAATTTCAATAAGGGTAAGGTTGATAAGTTGGCAGAAAATGTAACAGGTTTATATGGCTCTAGTTGGTGTGGCAGTAGCAGTTTCCCGGGTGAGGATTATATTTTACAGGAAGGCAAACCTGTGGGTATGGTCAGAGGTTTTATATATGATGGCTTTTATACTACAGATGACTTTAATTATGTAAACGGACAATATATATTGAAAGAGGGCGTGGCAGATTTAGGTTCTTTTATTAATCCTGTACATGGGGTGGACCGTCCGTCCGGACAAAATGCCTATCCGGGTCTTCCGAAATTTAGGGATATGGATAATAGTGGCAGCATTGATGAGAAAGATGTTACCATTATTGGTGATATGAATCCTGTTCATACAGGTGGTTTCAATATCAATACAACTTATAAAAATTTTGATTTAGGATTGTATTTTAATTGGAGTTATGGTAATGATGTGTATAATGTGAATAAAATCGCTTCCTTGTACGGCGCAAAAGAAAAGGGAGTATATGAGAATAAACTTGGTTTTATGAAAGACTCCTATAAGATTTATGACGTGGTAGATGGGAAATTAGTTCGTCTCACTACTCCTGAGCAATTAAATGCAGCTAATGTAAATGCTAATTTACCATTACCTTATAGTGAAAATGGGGTTACTTCCAGTATTGCTATTGAAGATGGTTCTTATTTGCGTCTGAACACGTTGACATTGGGGTATTCATTGCCCGATAAGGTTTTGCATAAGGCTGGTTTGAGTAAATTGCGTATTTATGGAACAATCTATAATTTGTTTACCTTAACCGGTTACTCAGGTCTGGATCCTGAAGTTAGTGCTAATACCTCTCAGAATAAGGCGAAGTACCCTACAGTAGGATTGGACTGGGGTACTTATCCTAGAGCACGTTCGTTTGTGGTTGGTTTAAATCTTGCTTTCTAATCAAAAAAACAAATCATTAAATTAATTATTATGAATAAATTAGCAACATATATATCTGCATTGGCACTATGCTGTTCCTTTGCTCAATGTAGTGATTATCTGAATACTTCTTCACCGGAGAACACTGGAGATGAGTTTGTAACCTCTTCTACTTCCGAAACTTTTAAAATCCTGTCTTGGTGTTATGCTAATTATCGGCAGAATTGTATTATGGGAGCTTATCGTTGGAATGATCCCATTGGCTCAGACTCTGAAATATATCCGGAAATAGGCTCTTTAAATAATGCCAACGCTAGACTATTACCGGAATTGTTAAGTGTAAATGCTGGTGGTTCAGGCTTCAACGGGCTTTATACTACGATTGCACGTGCATCTAGGGTAGCGGAATTGGTAGCTGATAAACCTGCATTTCAAGATGCTGTGGCAGCAGGAAAAGTAAATGATTGGACTCAACTTTATGGTGAGGCTTTAACAATGAAGGCTTTCTGCTATTTCGATTTGGTAAAACATTATGGTGATGTACCTTATGGATATGAAAATAACAATGTGGAAGATTATTCATTGACTTCCCGTTTTGAAATTTATGATAATCTTATTGAGATATTGAAGGAGGCAGAAGCATTGATGTATCCACTGGGAGAAGGTGGCATTACTGCTGAACGTTTTTCCAAGGGGTTTGCTGACGCGTTGTTAGGACAGATAGCTCTTTATTCCGGTGGATATCAGACAATTCGTACAGATGTGCCCGGTTTGTATGGTGACGTACAGTTTACGACAAAAGGAAAAGAAGAACTAGGATGTGTCTATGCTCGGCGCAATGATTATCTAGATTATTATAAGATTGCCGAGAAGTATTTTCAGGCTGCTTTGAATAATAAAGGGACGGCTGCTTTAGTTACGGTTGATGACCGGAGTTATGCGAATAACCCGTTTCAGCGTCATTTTCAATATACTCATGATCTGGCTCTGAGCCCAGAATCTATTTTTGAAGTAGGTAATATACAAGGGGGACAAAGTGGGCAGACTACTACTAGTGAATATTCTTATGCTTTTGGACGTCCGTCCAGTGGTGGTAGTAATCAGGCTGCGCCTTGCAAGTCGTTTGGGGCGTTACGTATTATTCCCTCTTTCTATTATGGTGAGTTTGAAGCAGGTGATATGCGTAGAGATGCTAGTGTGACTGTTACTGGTAGTAAAGGTGATGGCAATGAAGCTCTGTTGTCTTTTACTCCGGGTAGCAAGTTGGATGGGGGAATTGCTATTAATAAATGGGATGAGAATCGTATGAATCCTCCTTATACTACATCTCAACGTACTTCGGGAATGAATTGGCCGGTGTTGAGGCTTGCTGATCTTATTTTGATGCAAGCGGAGGTCAAAGCGGAATTGGGAGCGGAAGGAGAAGCAATCCAATTACTTAACCAAATCCGTCAACGTGCATTTGGGAATTCTGAACATGCTATTTCAGCTTCAGGTGAGGCTTTGAAGGAAGCTATTTTGCAAGAACGCAAATTAGAACTTCTAGGTGAAGGGACTCGTCGCTGGGATTTGATTCGTTCTGGTAAGTTTGTGGAAAAAGCTTTAGCTGTTCGTGCAGAAATGACGGAGATGGTTAATGATTTGCAAACAAAAGGATATCATGAATTTGCTAATGGTAATGTGATTTCGAATTATGTATATACTAAGAAAGTGTATTTAAGTTCACCGCTGACTTTTGATCCAGATGAGTCGAATCCGGCTCTGTATCCGGGATGGAGAGGTCAATATGATTATAGCACTACTCCGGTAAAAGTTACTGGGACAGACCATAATCTGGCTATTGAGGGGCTGTTTAATTATATAGATCCCGATGGTGCTGAAGCAAAGAGATTGCTTGACGAGGGTTATACACAGGATGATTGGGGAGTGACATTGGTGAAATATGCTGATCATTATACAAATAGCAATTTGTTGCCGGGAGTAAAAGAAGGTAATGTTCCTCCCAGATATTATTGGCCTATTCCATTTGAAACGCTGAGCAAGTCTAAAGGCAAAATAACGAACGGATATGGCTTGGCACAAGAATAAAGAGTATATATGAAAAACATTTTATCTATTTGCACATTTTTATTGGCCTTTGGGACGCTTCCTTTATGGGGGCAGTCCCAAGACCCTTTGAATGAGGATCAGACTACAGTACGCATTCTTGAGGGGGATAATTCAGACCCTTCTATTGTCCGTTATGGAAAATCTTATTATCTGGTTCATTCTTCCTTTGTTTATACCCCGGGACTGGTAGTTTACAAATCGGATGATTTAGTAAACTGGACTCCGTGTTCCACAGCTTTGACTACTTTTACAGGAGATATCTGGGCTCCGGATATTGTGGTTCATAACAATCGTTTTTATATCTATTTCCCGACCTTGAATGGAAAAGGGAGAAAGACCAATATGGTAACTTGGGCTGATAGTCCGGAAGGTCCGTGGAGCACTCCGATAGATTTGAAAATAGGAGGTATTGATCCGGAGCATGTGGTTAGTGAGGATGGAAAACGTTATCTGTTGCTCAGTTCTGGCGCTTTATATCCGTTGTCGGATGACGGATGCTCTATTACAGGAGAACCGGTCAGAATTTATAAGGAATGGGAAATACCGGAGGAATGGGATATAGAAGGAGTTTCCATGGAAGGTCTGAATGTGAAAAAAGTAGGAGAGTACTATTATTTATTTGCGGCCGAAGGGGGGACGGCAGGTCCTCCCACCAGTCACATGGTAGTACAGGCACGTAGTAAAAATATAATGGGCCCTTGGGAGAATGCTCCTTTCAATCCGCTTCTTCGTACGGAATCCCGTAATGAAAAATGGTGGAGTAAAGGGCATGGCTCTATTGTTGATACGGAAGATGGACGGTTATTTATGATTTTCCATGCTTATGAAAACGGATTCCAGACATTGGGGCGTCAGACCCTTTTACGTGAACTGGTCCAAAAAGAAGATGGATGGTTACATTTGAAAGAAGGAGCCATTTCTTTACCTGCACCGGAACGTTTGAAATTATCTGGTATAAAAGATTTTGTATGGCAGACGTGCCGGGAACATAACTTAAATGATCGGTTCCGGATTACTCCTGATAAAATCAGTATAGAGGCAAAGGGGAATACTCCAAAAGAAGGATCTCCCTTGTTAGCACGCACCAGTGCTCATAAATATGAAGTGGAGGCTTGTTTTGAACTGAAAGGTGAAAATACATCTGCCGGATTGGTGGCTTATTATGATGAGAATTATCATTTTGGATTTGGTTTTAATCATAAGCAGATGCTTCGTTATCGGCGTGGACAAGTAAGCCGTACGGAATCAAAATTACCTCAAGCAAACCAATGTGGAAAGATGTGGTTACGTTTGCGGAATGATGCTAATGTATTGTCGGCCTGGTACAGTGCCGATGGTAAAAAATGGCATAAGTATCCATGGGGATTTGAGATATCGGGAGTACATCATAATACGGTATATGGTTTCTTGTTTGTTCGCCCAGGTATTTTTGCCGGTGGTGACGGGCAGGTGGAAGTAACAGATTTTGTTTTGAGAAATCTTGATTGATGCGTTGTTTAACTGGAATTTAATGATTGAATTGCTTATGAAATATTGCTGCTCTTTTTTATTGTTATTGCTTTTTGGGATTTCCGGTGGATTTGCCCAAAATAAGGTGGAGTGTTGGGGACGTTATGAAATCTCCCTGCCTGCCAAAGTAAAGGGGAACCCTTTTGATATTGAGCTTACGGCAACGTTTAGCGGACCGGATACTACATTGACTGTACGTGGATTCTATGACGGAAATGATACCTTCAAAATTCGTTTTATGCCTGTGAACCAGGGAGTATGGTCGTACGTGACGCAGAGTGAGATTCCGGTGCTGAATGAGGTGAAAGGGCGGATAGAATGTATTGCTCCGGGTAAAGGAAATCATGGCCCAGTTAAAGTGGATGGAACTTATAATTTTAAATATGCTGACGGAACGCGTTATTATCCAGTTGGAACTACTTCTTATGATTGGATGCATGTGGCAGGTAACCAGCCTGATCAGACAGTGAAATCATTGGAGCTATCCAAGTTCAATAAAATCAGGATGCTGTTTTTTGTGCAAAACTTTGATCCGGATTATCCTGAACCCTCCATGTTTCCTTTTGAGATAAAGAAGATAACAAAGGATGAAAAGGGAAAACCTGTGTATGAATGGGATTTCACCCGCTTCAATCCTGCTTATTTTGCTCATGTGGAAGCATGTGTGGATAAATTGGCCGGAATAGGAGTAGAGGCTGATTTGATTCTTTTCCACCCTTATGATGGTGGCCGTTGGGGATTTGACAGAATGCCTTTGGAAGCCGGTGTCCGATACTTGAAGTATCTGACAGCCCGTATGAGTTCATTTCGCAATATTTGGTGGTCATTGGCCAATGAATATGATTTTTTGAGAGAATTAAAACCGGAATATTGGGATACTTTTACACATACGGTAGTAGGGAATGATCCTTATTCCCATTTATGCTCCATTCATACTTATACAGCTAAGTATTATAAATATTGGGAACCTGAATACACTCATGCCAGTATACAGGACCAGGCACCTGTGGAAGGATTTGGAAGAGCGGCTACGGTGAAAAACATTTATAAGAAACCGATTATTTTTGATGAGGTATGTTATGAGGGTAATATGGATAACCGATGGGGAAGCTTGAGCGGTCAGGAATACCTTTATCGCTTGTGGCAAGGATTGATTGTGGGGACTTACGTGACTCATGGAGAATGTTATATGGATGATCCTAAAGATTATTCTCGTGACTTTTTGGCTGTGGGAGGAACTTTTCAAGGGGAATCCTGGAAGCGCATTGGCTTTACAAGACAGATTTTGGATGCACTCCCTAATCCTCTACATTTATGTGATAGCAGTTGGGACCCTTATACTTCGACTGCCGGAGAAAATTATTATATGATTTATCTGGGCAAGGAAATAAAACCGGAATGGGCATTTGATTTACCGGTAAAAAACGCTTTTTATCCACGTTTGAAAGAAGGAGTACGTTTTAAAGTGGAAGTCATTGATACTTGGAACATGACGATAGCCGAATGGCCTGTCGTTTTTGAAACGACTGCTCCTGTAAAGGATAGGGTGTATGATAAAAATCAAGGAAGAGTAAGACTGCCTGCAAGTCCTTATCTGCTGCTAAGGATAACTGAAGTAGAATAATTTATGAATGTGTTAGTTTGTTAATATGCTAATTGCCGTTTGGTTCCGCTATGTTTACATGCCAATTGGCCTATTAGCAAATTGGCAAATTAGCACATTATTCAAAATTTGCACATAATAGACCAATTTTTACCTTTCTGTCCTCTGTTTCTCGTTTAATTTTGTAATAGAACAAATCTTAATCTATACAAAATGAAACATTTACATTTTCTCGCTTTTGCCTTGTGCTGGCTTGTATGGGGACATCTGTTAAAAGCACAAAGTATTGATCATTATAGTTCGTTAGATCCTTCGCAACCTATAGAATTTAAAGGGAACTGCCTTCGTTATGCAGATAAAGAAATTATTTTAGGTCCGAAAACATTTTTTGTTGATGGGCAGTTGTCCGATAGAGAAGTGGCGGATAATCCTTATGTTTTTAATAGTTTCAATAAAGCTGCCGCTAATTTCTCAGCTGGTACGGAAGCGGAACCAATGAAAGTCTATCTGGCTCCATACGTTTATTGGATTGATGATCCGGATGACCCTGCTATTCGTGTTGGTAAAGACGGACGTGAACCGTTCGGCTTGGTTGTTAAATGCCCTTATCTCCATATTATCGGATTGAATACTCATCCTGAAAATACAGTCCTGGCATCCAGCCGTGGACAGACACAGGGGGCTGTCGGTAATTTCACCATGTTTGATTTTTGGGGAGACGGTCTGTTGGTAAAGGACTTGACCATGGGGAATTTCTGTAATGTCGATTTGGAATATCCTCTGAAGAAGGAATTAAGCAGGAAGAAAAGAATGTCTGCCATCACTCAGGCACACGTTGCTTATTGTCATGGCGACAAGATTGTGGCGGATAATGTACATTTCATCAGCCGCTTGAATATGAATCCGTTGAATGGCGCCAAGCGGATACTTTTTAATAAATGCCACATGGAAAGTACGGATGACGCATTGACCGGAACAGGGGTTTATCTGGATTGTACACTTCATTTTTATGGTCAGAAACCTTTTTGGAGAAGTGATATGGGCGGAGCTGTATTTTTGAACTGTGACTTTTATGTGTGTCATGAGGAAGACCGGCAATATTTTTGTAAGTCGGTCGGGCCGTTAAGTATTGTTGATTGCCGTTATCATTCGAAGAAGCCGGTTTATGCGGGCTGGACACATGATCCTACAGATTGGTTGCGTTGTTATCAATATAATGTGAAGCTGAACGGGCAACCTTATGTAATAGGGGCTGACAAGCCTTATAATACGGTTTGCATGGATCAGTTGAATCAACTGAAAGCTTTCCGGCTGGAAGAGAATGAAGAGGTAGTTTATAATACTTACAATTTATTGAGAGGAGAGGATGACTGGGATCCTCTTCGGGTGAAAGACCGTGTTATTGCTATAGGTAAGCGAGATGGAAGGGATTATACTCGGATGCCCTCTTGTCTTTCTGTAGAGCCCTTAACGGCTTCCATCCAAACAGGTGGCCGGACGGTCAGATTGACTGCAACAGTAAAAAGGCATTGTAACTATGTACTGAATAATGTTCCCGTGAAGTGGAAAGTACAACAAGGTTACGAAAAGGAGGTGAAATTATCCACTTCCGAGGGTTATGAATGTGTTGTCGAGGCAACTAATGTGGAGGATGAAACAAAGCATTTCACTGTGATAGCCTATACAGAAGATGGTTTGGAATGTGCGACAGAGCTTACGGTTGCTCCCGATTATGTGCCGGCTCCTTCGTTTACGAAAACTCCAAAGATGAATATCACTAAAGGAGTAGCTACTGTCAGTTATGCTTTAGAATTGAATGGGCGTAAAGATGAATCATTGATAACTTGGTATAGATGTACAGACAAAAATGGAGCCAATAGACTTCCGGTTTCTGTATCTCGCTTGAATGAACCGGAATACTCCTATACGTTGGTAAAAGAAGATGTCGGTTATTATCTGATGGCAGCGGTTGCTCCCAAGCACTTGCGTTGTGTGCCGGGGAAAGAACAGATTGTTGTTTCCAACTCTCCGATAAAGAAAGGACAAGTGAATATTGCTCATATATTTGAAACGGATTTTCAGAACTTTCCATGTAAGAATCAACCACAACTTTTACCGGGATTTTGGACGATTGGTGGATATAAGCCTTTGGATACGGCAGCATACGATTGGCAGGTAGTTCCGGATAAGGATTATTGGATTTATGGGCCGGGAATGAATGGTTCTCACGGAACCGGTTTGTTGCAAGATCAGAAAGGAGCCCGTTTGCTGTATACTCCATTGGATGGCAGCTATGGAGATATGGCAATAACCTTGAATGTGGATGCCAGTAAAACAGCAGGACAAGGTTTTGGTAGTGCAACAGGACAGTATTTGGATTTGTATATCAAGTTTGATACCCGTACTTTAACGGGATATGCATTGCGTATCATTCGTACGACCAAGTATAGTAATGCGGTTGATTTTATTTTGATGAAATATGAGAACGGGGTGGCTGAGGCCATCAGTCAACCGGTGTCTTCTACCTGCTATCGTACAAATTGTACTCTGACATTGACTGCTAAAGGAGGAAAATTGACGGCACACGCTTCAACAACAACTCCGCTTCCGGCGCCTGTAACAGATCCGAACTTGAAACTTTCGGTAGATTTGGAGGCGGATATAGCCTCGAACACTTTTGGGGGCACCGGTATCCAGCATACGGGCAGTTGTGGTGAAAGTACAACGATGCTGCACTATATGAAGGTGGAATGGGAATAGAGTGATTAAAACTTGAATTTAATACTGATGAATCTATGGTTACATTAAAATCGTTTTTAGGTATGATTGCCGCAGTTCCTTTTATAATGGCGTGTAATCAGACAGGGCAGGTCAATGCAACACTTTTTCCTGCTTCCGGTTCGGAAAATGTCAATCCGGACACTCATTTGGTTCTTACTTTTTCCGAGACTCCTGTCCTTGGAGATTCCGGTATGATACGGGTTTATGACGCAGTTACTGACCAAGTGGTGGACAGTTTGGATTTGAGTATCCCACCTGGTCCTACGGAGAGCCGTACGTATGGTCCGGAATGTGATTATACAAAAGTGCCTTATGACTATACTCGTACCGTTATGCCTACCAATAAAGATACTCGTCCGGGTACTCCTTCGGGAACGGCGGAACCTACTCCTCCTGTGTACCAGCTTACTATTATAGGGGGATTTACGGATGCCTTTCATTTTTATCCCGTCATCGTGCGTGATTCTATAGCTACTATTTATCTACACAATAATATGCTGGAATATGGGCATACTTACTATGTGACTATAGATAATGGTGTGTTAAATTTAGCTGATGGCAGTTTTCAAGGAGTCACTAAAGAAGATGAGTGGGTTTTCACTACTAAATCTGACATGCCGGAACTTTCAGATACATTGATTGTGGATGTTGCAGGAAAAGGAGACTTTAATACAGTTCAGGGAGCCTTGGATTTTATTCCTGATTTTAATGAACAACAGACTGTGATTTTAGTTAATCCCGGTGATTATGAAGAATTGGTCTATACAAGAAATAAATGGCATGTTAAAATTAAAGGAGCAGGAATGGCCGATACTAAAGTACATTATGCAAATAATGAAGTCTTTAATCCTCATCCGCTGACTGTGAAAACCAATGAGTGGCCCGGTACATTTCCTTCCCGTCGGGCGGCTTTCATGCTTGATAATTGCAAGGATATAGTCATTGAGGATATGACCATTGCTACAGATTTAAAAGGTCAGGCAGAAGGGTTGTTGATTAATGGAGAAAGGATTGCTTTATACCGTGTACATATTATAGGTTCAGGAGATGCATTGCAGGCGAATGGAACAATCTATATGGAATCTTGTGAGTTGGATGGTGGTGGTGATACTATTTTAGGACGTGGCAGCTTGTTTGCTTATAAAAGTAATTTCCGTAATGGTGGCGGCCCTTTCTCATGGGTAAGAAATACGGCGGGCAATCATGGTAATGTGTTTGTTGAATGCACTTTTTCTACGGAGGATGGTAAACAGGCGGATTACGGACGTACTAAAAGTAACCACGGTTCGGCCTATCCTGATGCAGAGTTTGTCTTGATAGATTGTAAAGTGAAAAATATAATTCCTGAAGGCTGGAGTTCTATTGGAGCGAAGACTGCTAAAATGTACGAGTATAATACTTGTGATATGGTGACAGGAAATCCGGTTGATGTATCCAAACGTCATCCATATTCCCGCCAGCTGACAAAAGATAAAGATACAGAGCTGATTAACAATTATCGGAACCCTGCTTTTGTTTTGAAAGGCTGGGTGCCGGATAGTTGTATAAATGGGACGAAGTAATAATTAGTGGAGATAAGTTTGCGCATCGAATATTGAGGTATCTAATTAAATACCGGAAACAGATATGGATGATCTATTAAAGTTGGAAACAGAAACTTTTAATAAATTATATACTGATTACAGGTTACGGTTTATTCGTTTTGCGCAAACTTATATTCCCGATATTTCTATAGCTGAAGATATTGTGATGGACACTTTAGCTTATTATTGGGAACATCGAAGAGATATAAAGAACGATGAGAATATATTAAGTTATCTTTTAACGGCTATAAAGCATAAATGCTTGAACTATTTAAGACAGGAACGCTTTCATTATGAAAAGAATAATTCTTTGTCTGAACTTGCTTTATGGGAATTGGATTTTAAGATATCAGCATTATCGGCATGTGATCCTTGTGAATTGTATACTAATGAGGTGCAAGAGATTGTAAATCATACGCTTGAAAAATTGCCATCAAAAACTCGACAGATTTTTTTTATGAACAGATATGAAGATATATCCTACCCTGAAATAGCTAAAAAGTTATTTGTGAATCAAAAAACCGTTGAATATCATATAAGTAAGGCATTAAAAGCTCTACGTGCTGTCCTCAAAGACTATCTTTCTTTTTTGATTTATCTAATTTAGCAAATTTTTTTGTTTTTCGTTTAGGGTATTTCCATTCTCATGTGCTTATAGAGTAAATAATGGAAAGAAAATGAATTTATTATCGTTGTATCATTTTTTTGCAGGCAAAGCATCTGACAAGCAGAAAGAAGCTATTAAACGATGGGCTGAAAGTTCACCGGATAATTATGAGACATTATGTCGTGAAAAGAAAATATTTGATGCAGGTATTTTGTTGGTAGATAAAAAGGAACTGTCTCAAAAAGAAAATGCCCCGTTGTTATATAAGCTAATTAATTATACCGTAAAGATAGCTGCGGTTGTTCTTTTGGTTGTTGTGTCTGTTACTATTTATAAGTATCAGGAATTGGTGAAAAAATCAGAGGTATTACAAACCATACTTGTTCCTGCCGGTCAAAGAATAAACATAATTTTACCCGATAGTACGTTTGTGTGCCTTAATTCTAATACGAAATTTAGTTATCCTTCTGTTTTTGCAACAAATAATCGTAAAGTAAAGTTGGATGGAGAAGCTTATTTTGAAGTATCGGCCAATAAAAATAAGCCATTTTATGTACATACTTCAAAAGGAGAAATCAAAGTACTCGGTACTCATTTTAATTTGGAAGCTTATTCTAACGCTGATGTATTTAAGACTTCTTTGTTTGAAGGCAAAGTTCGTGTCAGAGTAAAAGGTAACAATATTTATTTGAAACCTGATCAAATGGTATGTTATCATAAAAATGGAAAAATTCATTTGGAAACCATCCACGATTATGACCAGTACCGATGGCGTGAGGGATTAATTTGTATAAAAAACGCAAAATTTAAGGACATCATGAAAACTTTTACTAAATATTTTGGAGATAGCATTGTTGTTCAAAATAAAGAGGTGGAACATTATAAATATACAGGAAAATTTAGACAAAGTAGAGGGGTTATTAATGCGTTAAGGTTATTGCAGAAAGATGCTCCTTTTACTATAGAGCAGGATGAGGACAAACAAATTATTTATATCAAATAGAGGTTCAAATACATAAAACACAACTATATTTTTTTTAAAACTAAAATCTAATAACATGGAAACAACTTATTTAAACGTATGTGATAGGCCAATAAGTCGGTGGTCTATTGTGAGATTACTGAAAACAGTCTTGTTGCTATTATGTGTGTCATTTAGTTCAGTGTACGTACAAGCATCAGATCGGAGCGAAGGTATCACTATTTCATGTAAGAATGAAAGTTTGGAACAAGTGATACACTTGATTGAGAGCCAGTCATCTTATCTTTTTGTGTTAAATGATAAGGTGAATACTAAACACAAAGTAAGTATAAAGATAGAGAATGGAAATATAAATGCTATTCTGAATAAAATCTTTCAAGGTACCAATATGACGTATCAAGTTGATGGAGATCATATTTTAATTTCAACTACTCATAAAAGTATCGGTTTGGATGAAACACGACAGACTACTATGATAAAAGGAAAAATAGTAGATAATGCAGGTGAGCCTATGATTGGAGTAAATGTATTGGTAAAAGGAACGACTAATGGTGCCATTACTGATTTTGAAGGTAATTATTCTCTTGCTGATGTAAACGAGAATGATGTATTAATGGTGACCTATATTGGCTATCTTACTCAGGAGATAAAAGTCGGGAAACAGTCTGTCATAAACATTGTGATGAAAGATGATACTCAATCTTTGGATGAAGTGGTAGTGGTTGGATATGGTGTTCAAAAGAAGAGTGATTTGACTGGTTCTATATCTTCTATAAAACCAGCGGATATTACATCTACTCCTACTACCAATGCGTTGAAATCTTTGCAAGGTAAAGTAGCGGGATTGGATATAACACAATCTAGCGGGCAGCCCGGAGCCTCTATTTCATTAACCATGCGTGGTAATCGTTCTCTTAAAGCTGACAATAATCCGTTAGTATTGGTCGATGGTATAGATTACGGATCATTTGTTGATATTAATCCTACTGATATTGAGTCTATTGAAGTCTTGAAAGATATCTCATCTACAGCTATTTATGGAACGAAAGGAGCTAATGGTGTAATTATTATTACAACAAAATCCGGAGCCAAGGGACAAAAGACGAAAATCGATTTTAATGCTTATGTTTCTATTAAAAATAAGGCTAAATACCCTCGTATGATGAATGGAGAAGAATATGCTCAATTAAAGAGAGAGGCCTATAGAACTACTAATTCAGCAGCGCCGGATCAATATATGGATGATGCTTTGATTTTCAATGCAGAAGAATTGGAGTATTTGGAAAAAGGTTATTGGGTTGATTGGCAGGATTTATTGTTGGGTACCGGTATTACCCAAAATTATGAAATCAGTATGTCTGGTGGTACGGAGAAAACATCTTATTCATTATCATTTGGTTTTCAAGATGATAAAGGATTGTTGAAAAATGATGTATTGAAACGTTATAATGGTCGTATTAGTCTTGATCATAAGATAAATAAAATTTTCAATGTGGGTGTGAATGTTTCATATACTTTTAAAGATCAGGATAAGAGACAGAATCCATTGAATTTGGCTAACAAAATACCATGTATAGGCAGAGCTTATGATGATAATGGTAATTTTATATTAAACCCTGCTCCTGGAAATAGTTCTGCATTCAGTCCTTTATGTGATGAGCAGCCGGGTGCTTACGAGGATAATATTCGTACGAAACGTATGTTTGCTTCGGGGTATTTGAATGTGAATATTCTGAAAGATTTTTTCTTTAAATCCACTATTGGCATTGATGTTACAGATAGTCGGGAAGGTATTTATAAAGATAAAAATACAGTAGCTAATCTTGGTGTAAAATCTACCTCTTCTGTTCAGGCGGATAACGATTGGCGTTATACTTGGGAGAATATACTGAATTACTCCAAAACATTTGGGAAACATGGACTAACTGCAATGATTGGTAGTAGTACCACTGCTTATGGATATGAAAAGGTTTTGGCTAGTGGAGCTAACCAAGCTTCTGCTCTGACTTCATTCCACGATCTGGGAGCAAATGCTGATTCAAAAGAAAATGCCAGTCAATTGATTGAGACGCAAATGGTTTCTTTCTTTGGACGATTGAATTATAAGTTTAATGAACGTTATTTATTCCAAGCTTCTTTGCGTGCTGATGGATCTTCCGTTTTGGCGAAGGGGCACAAGTGGGGGTATTTCCCGTCAGCATCCGCTGCGTGGCGTATTTCAGAAGAAGGCTTTATGGCTGATCAAGATATTTTTAGTAATTTGAAATTACGTTTAAGTTGGGGAGTTGCTGGTAACAGTGCAATTGATGCTTATGCTACTTTAGGAGGACTTAAAAAATCAGTATATACATTGGGTAGTAGTGTTTATGGATATTATCCTAGCGAGATTGCAAATAAAGATTTGACTTGGGAAAAAACATCGACATGGAATCTTGGACTGGATTTCTCAATTTTAAGAAATCGCATATCTGGTACAATTGATACTTATATTTCACAAACCTCGGATTTGTTACTTCCAAGTTTATTGCCTAGTTCTACTGGATATGCATCTGTTATGCAGAATATAGGTAAAACAGAAAATAAAGGTATTGAAGTGACATTGAATACAATTTGGTTTCAAAATAAAAATTTTAGTTGGAATACGGATTGGACATATAGTTTGAATCGTGAAAAAATTAAAGCTTTAAATAGTGGTGTAACGCGTGATGAAGGTAATCTTTGGTTTGTTGGCTCTCCTACTCAAGTTTTTTATGATTATAAAAAGATTGGTATCTGGCAATTAGGTGAGGAAGCTCAGGCCAAAGCTTTTGGAGGATTTAAGCCAGGGGATATTAAAGTGGCAGATATGTCACCTAAAGGTTCTGAAGGTGAAGGCGTTTTCTCTACGGATGACCGGGTTATTTTTTCAAGAGTTCCTAAGTATACGTTTGGTATAACTAATAATATCACCTATAAGAATTTTGATTTAATGTTCTTTATTTATGGTCGTATCGGACAATATGTAAAAGATGCCTATACTCAGTTATACAAGCCAAGTGCGTTGGAAAATAGCGCACCTGTAAATTATTGGACACCTGAGAATCCTAGCAATGAGTATCCTCGTCCCAATAGTGGTTATTCAACGAACAGCTATTTGTTACAGTCTTCATTGGCATTCCGTAAAGCTTCTTTTGTGAAAATACGAGATATTACATTGGGATACACACTGCCTAAAGAATGGACATCCAAAATGATGGTGCAGAAGTTGCGTATTTATTGTTCTTTGAATAACTTCATTACCTTCACGGATTTCCCGAATTATGATCCGGAAAGCAATGGAAGTATGGACTTTCCATTGGCGAAGCAAGTGTTGTTTGGCATCAATCTTAGTTTGTAATCTTTAATTATGATCATTATGAAAACAAAATTTTATTATTATATAAGCATATTATTTCTTTGTTTATGTCATGTCTCTTGTGAAGACTTTCTAGAAGAAACTAATAAAAGTGGATTGACAACGGATCCATTTATGAAAACGAAAGTTGGAATAGAGAGTGCGTTGAATTCCTGTTATTCGGGTGCAAGGACATTTTATGGTCAGGAAGATGGTTTTGGTATGACAGAATCTGGTACTGATTTGTTTTTGCGTGGGGGAGATAATAAAGCAAATCAATTGGCTGATTATACTATTGACTTAAATGGCTCCCAATCAACTATCGGAAATGTTTGGAAAAATCTTTATTTGTCATTAAGTGCTTGTAATCAGACTATTTCTTTGTTGCCAAGTGAAGTATTGACCGAAGCTGAAAATAAGTCATTTGAAGGCCAGGCTAAGTTTTGGAGAGCCTTCTATTTGTGGTTGATAACAGAAACTTGGGGAGACGTGGTATTGAACACAGAACCTATAACGGGTGCTGTTACTGAAGCACACCGTTCGTCTGTAGAAGATTTTTATAAAGTTATTTTTGATGATTTAGATGTGGCTGTCAATCAACTGGCACCAGGCAAATCAACAGATGGTAGAATAACTCAGGATGTAGCTAAAGCTTTTAAAGCAAGAGCTTGTTTGACCAGAGCTTGTGCAACGGGCGAGGCTTCGCTTTATGCTGAGGCCGCTATGTTGGCAAAGGATATTATCAATAGTCAACGCTATTCTTTCTATACTGATTATAGTGATATGTGGGATATTGCCAATTGTGATGGAGGTACAAACAAAGAAGCAATTTTTTCTATAAATTACACCAACTCAGAATTAGAAAATAATGCTTTTGATGCTACTGCTACTAATTCGGGTAATAAAGGGATTGTTGATTTTGTAATGAAATATGATAAGGAAGCCGGAATGGAACGCGATGTCTTGAATGCTCGTCCTTTCCAAAGATATATGCCGTCCAGGTATTTGCTGCAATTATATAATGAGAATATAGATCAGCGTTATAAAGTGACGTTTAAAGATGCCTGGTACGCAAACAAGAATCCGTTATCTGAGAGTGATTTAAAAGTTTATCCTTTAATGGCTACAGGAGATACGGCCATATATATCATGAAAACGGCTGCTACTGATTCACAAAAAGTATGGGCGTCAAAGCGGTATCGTTTGCTGGATGTTAATGACGTGTACACTTCGGAAGGTAAAGCTATCTTAAGGTCGCAATTTGTAGAAATGCATAAGTTTGCCGATCCTACGGCGGTTTATAATCAGGATTGGTGTCAACGGGATGCATTTGTCATTCGTTTGCCGGAAATGTATTTTATTGCAGCCGAAGCGATGCTGCAAACGAATAAACAGGAAGCAGTGGATTTGATGAATGAATTTTTGATGAAACGTGCAATACCAAGTAAAGAAAATGACATGAGAATTACTGAATCGGAACTGACTATCGATTTTATTTTAGATGAGAGGGCTAGGGAATTGTGTGGAGAACAAATACGTTGGTTTGATTTAAAACGAACTAAAAAGTTAGTTGAATACGTTAAGTTGCATAATATGGATGCAAAAGATAATATTCAAGAATATCATATGCTACGTCCGATACCCCAAAATCAATTGGATGCGGTGACTAATAAAGATGAATTCACTCAAAATCCCGGATATACAAAATAAAGTAATTTTGTAAAAGGAGTATATTGAAGTATTTCTTCTTAACATACTCCTTTTACAATATACCATAAAGAAAAATAGAGGTAAAATGAAATCAGCTATAAAAAAAATATTCGTTTTAACGGGTTGTGTACTATTGCTTGTAACATCTATGAGAGCACAGAGGGCATGTCTCAATTTATCAGAAACTCTATGGAATATCACTCTTGATCGTTCGGCTGTATGGCAAAATGATTCTCTTTACGTTCCTCCTGTCAATATTCATGACCTCCCTGTCCATATACCTACCGGAGGCTGGAATTTGCTTGATACACCCGATAAGATAGGGGTGACACTTCCTGCTACCGTAGAGCAACACCTATGGGGATGGAATGGAGAAACATTTGGAGTTACCGGAAATTATGTAGGGGTTTCATGGTTTGATACAAAAATAAATGTACCTGCTGATTGGAGAAATAAACGGATAGTGATGAATGTTGCTTCTGTCCGTTTTAGAGCTGAGATTTTTGTTAATAAAAAATTGGTGGGATATGATTTGGTGAATAGTACGCCGTTTGCTGTAGATGTGACACCTTTTATTCTACCTGGTCAGGAAAATGTGATTGCTTTCCGCATTACTGATCCAAATGGTAATTTTAATTGGAAAGATTCCCAAGTCTATACATGGGGAGAGTATAGAACTAATCCTTCTCATGGTTTTGGCGGTATAACTGGAAAAGTGGAGTTGGTTGCTACGGATAAGTTATATATTGGAGATGTTTTTATTAAAAACCAACCGGACCCTCATTCTATTGAAGTTGAAGTGACGGCTTGTAATGAAACAAAGAACCCGATGAAGGCTCAGAAAATGCTTTTAACAGTAAAAGAACATAAAGGTGAGAAAGTACTTTACCGAAAAGAATACTCTGTTGAAAATCTTGTTGTCGGAGAGAATAAACAAACTTTTCATATTCATTTGCCAGCGGCAAAATTGTGGAGTACGGATTCTCCTCATCTTTATGATTTGTCTGTTTCAGTAGGTACGGATAATTATACGCAGCGTTTTGGATTCAGATGGTTTGAAGTGAAGGATATTCATGGAGATAAGCAATTTTTCTTGAATGGAAAAAGAATTGTTTTACGTACAGCTATTTCATGGAGTTTCTGGCCGGATAATGGGATCACTCCATCTGATGAGTTGGCTAGGAGACAAGTGGAGAGTGCTAAAAAGCTAGGACTTAACATGTTGAATTTTCACCGTACTATCGGGCATAGCAATGTCTTGGATTATGCTGATGAATTGGGATTATTATACTTTGAAGAACCGGGAGGCAATCAGTATCCTATCAGTCACTTTAATGATAATAACAAGCAAAGCAAGTTTTATTTTGCTTACCGGAATGAAAAATTGGTGCGAATGATTAAACGTGACCGTAACCATCCGTCTCTTGTTATTTATAATTTGCATAATGAACGGGGAGCTTGGCCACAGGTACAGGATTATGCGCAGATGCGTATGGCACATTCGTTGGATCCTACCCGTATCTTAACTTATAATTCCAGTAATGGAGAGAACCCGGAAAATGAGGCGAATGCCCGTTTTAAATTGCACTTGATGCCAAACGATACTACTTTTTATGATTATGGATGGTATGACAGGCATCATGCAGGTGGTCCGGGTTGCTATCATGATAATTTATATTGGGGTAAAGATAACTATCACCGTTTTTCAGATCATAAGGATGAGATTATTTATTGGGGGGAAGACGGGGCTATTGGTACTCCGCCGCGTCTTCAGCTCATTCGGGATGAAATCCTGCAATCTGGCACTACTTCTGGATGGGAAGCGATGGATTATATGAAATGGTATGATGCATATGATTCGTTTCTTAAACACAATGGATTTGCCAAAGCATTTCCTACAGTGGATGATTTGACCCGTGCCATGGGGAATGTGACTTTCTATTATCAAGGTAGGGTAATTGAGAATATTCGTATCAGTAATACGGTGGATGCTTATGCTGTAAATGGTTGGGAAAGTATGAAACTGGAAAATCACTCCGGCATTGTTGATAATTATCGTTATCCTAAAGGAGATGTGGAAGTAATGGCTCGTTATAACCAACCGTTATTTTTAGCTGTAAAAATGAATCGGAAAGTGCTGAATGTTGGAGATACGACTATAGTAGATACTTATATTGTAAATGAAAAGAATTTGAAGGGGAATTATTCTCTTCAATTGATAGCGAAAGATGCGGAAGGTACTGTATTGGCTACCCATGTATCTAGTGTACATGTTAAAGGGGGGAATGTATATGGTCAATGTTTACAGATCGGCTGGAATTTTGTTCCTCGGGCAACAGGCTATGTTTGTATTGAAGCAAAGTTGGTCAAAGGCAAAAAAACTTTTGCAACTGGAGACGATTCTTTGTTTGCTGTAAGTTTGAATACGAAAGGAATTACAGCTAATGGTTCTATTGCTGATACTACGGGCGTTCTGAGCAATTTTATGAAAACAGTTGGTTTTGATATTCCGGAATATAAAGAAGGGACACCTTCGGGAGATTATTTGTTGGTTGGCGCCTTTGAACCTACTCAATGGGGAAGTGGTATGAGTGATATTATGGAATGGGTTTACAAGGGACATACATTGATTATTGTGGATAATGCGGAAAGGTGGGCTGAGTTCTTAGCGGATAAAGAAGTTTTGGATTATCGTGGTTCAAAGAAACTAGGTACGGCTTGGTATGGTGGGAACTTTTTCAATAGAGAACATCCTATTTTTGATGGATTGCCTGTCAATTGTGTCTTTAATTGGGAATATCAATGCTTTGCTACTTACAACCGTCATCGTGTAGGGTTGCGTTGCTTTAATGGGGAAACATTGGTTGCTTGTGTTTCCGATCATAAAAAAGAAGTTTATTCTGCCTTGTCTGTTATTCCGGCAGGTCGTGGAAAAATAATTATTACTACATTGGATATTCCTGCATGTATAAAGGATGTCAAAGCTTATACAGTTCCTGTTGATCTTGATGGCATGAACGAGTCGATGAATACTTTTAATACCAAAAGCGAGAATAGGGCTAATGTAGTGGGCCAACAGTTATTATTGAATTTAATAAAAGAAAGTAATAGATCATTATGAAGAAGAGTATTATTGCCATAGCATTTTTGTTGTTATGTCCATTTTATGGGGTGAGAGCACAGGAGAGACCATTTTTTGATTTGTCAGGAAAAGGATGGCATTTATGGCAGGATAAAAAAGCGACTTGGCAGACAGAGGATATTTATTTGACATTGGAAGAGGCACGGAAAAGTCCTGTAATTGTTCCTACAGCGGGATGGGATATATTGACTTCTGCCCAGGCTCTTCCGGTACAGGTTCCCGGAACAGCTGAAGAATATCTTCAAACTCAGTCCGGACCCGAAGGAGATATTACAGGAGTTACATGGTGGAGTCGTACAATGGATATTCCGGTGTTGAAGAAAGGACAAAAAGTCTTTTTGAATTTTGGCTCTATACGTTCACGGGCGGAGATTTTTATTAATCAGAGATTAGTGGATTATCAGATTGTGGACAATGTTCCTTTCGAAACGGATATTACTCCTTATATAAAATCGGGAGAACAAGTACAATTGGCTGTACGTATAACGGATGCGGGTGGTAACCATGATTGGCGCGACTCCAGAACTATTCCGTGGGGAGATAAAATGTTGCCTCCCGGTCATGGCTTTGGAGGAATAACAGGAAAAGTTGGTATGAAGGTCTGTAATGCTGTTTATGTGGCGGATATTTATATGCAGAACACTCCTCAGATAACCACCGCCAACGCTATTCTGACATTACAGAATGAAAAAGGAAAGACTACGAAGCAGGATCTTCGTATAACGGTGTACGAGTGGCAAAATAAAGAAAAAATAGTTTATTCTAAAGAGATAAAGGGTGTTTCATTAAATAAAGGCATGAATGAACTGAAGATTCCTGTATCAGCTCCGGATGCGAAATTATGGAGTGTGGATGATCCTAATCTGTATGTATGTGAGGTGGAGTTATCCGAAGGAAAGAACTGGGTAGATAAAGATTCCCGCCGTTTTGGATTTCGTTGGTTCGAGGCTTCCGGTATAGGTGAGGATGCTGTTTTTCGTTTAAATGGAAAACGTATCATGCTTCGCTCGGCCATCAGTTGGAGTTTTTGGCCGGTCAATGGTATTTTCCCATCGGAAGAATTGGCTGAAAGGCAAATTCGCATAGCTAAGGAGTTAGGGTTGAATATGTTGAATTTCCATCGTTTTATCGGTAATACTGACGTAATGAATTATGCTGATGAGTTGGGACTGCTCTATTTTGAAGAGCCTGGTGGCTTCCGTCTGGATGTGAAACAGCCGTTTATGAATGCTGTTTTGCATGAAAAGGTCATCCGTATGGTAAAGAGGGATCGCAGTCATCCCTGTCTGGTTATCTACAATATGATGAATGAATCGGGAAATGCTACTCCTGAAAAGTTAGAATTGGAGATTCAAGCGATGAAGGATATGCGTGTACTGGATCCTTCCCGGCTGATTCTTCGTACCTCGGCTTGGGCAAAGGGGGATGATATAGAAGATCAGGCTAAAATTCATATTCGTCCTTACGATGAAAAAGTGTATTGGAGTGGTTGGTATGATTATCATCGTGCCGGAGGACCTGCTGTTTGGAATGAAGGTTTGTACAAAGGCCCTGAAGATTATTATAATGATACAAAGAATAAGCGTGAAATTGTATTCTTTGGTGAGGAAGGGGCTTTATCATCACCTCCTCGTTTGGAAAAAAATAAAGAAGATTTGGAAAAATATAGCTATAAAGGATGGGATGGTAGAGAGTTTTTACGTTGGTATGATGAATTTAATGAATTCCTGGATGCTAAACAGTTAAGGACAGTTTATCCTACGGTAGATGATTTGTGTGTGGCTATGGGGACTGTATCCTATGAGCACCAAGGACGTAAAATAGAATCGGCCAGAATGAATAATTTGACGGATGCATACGTTGTTAATGGATGGGAATCGGAATTGACGGAGAATTATTCGGGAATTGTCGATTGTTTTCGTTATCCCAAATCAGATCCGGCTATCATAGCTCGTTATAATCAGCCTTTGTATGTAGCGGTAAAGACCAGGCAACAGGTTGCAGCCGCAGGGGGAGAGGTGACCGTTGATTTTTATCTGATTAATGAGAAGAATGTCCGGGGAAACCATCAATTGAAAATCTCGGTGACAGACTCTCAAGGAAAAGTGATGGAGGTAGGGACTTATGAAACGGAAGCTGCCGGAGGTGAGGTTTATGGTCAGTTGTTGGTGAAAGATGTAAAAATACCTGTTCCTACAGCTGGAGGACTTTGTAGAATTGAAGCAAAACTATGTAAGGAAAATTCTGTTGTTACAACTGGGTATGATGATATATTGTCTGTAAATCTGGCATCCAATATGTTGGATGGTAAAGGGGCCGTTTGGGAAGATGGGAGTGCTTTACAGAATTTCTTGAAGGGTAAAACGAAAGAAGCGGTTGCAGCTTATGAGGATAATTTAGGAAAGTTGGATTGGATTATGGTGGCCCGTCCTCCTAGGAAAGATCAGTTGACAATGGTGCCGATGGAAGCGTTACGCTCTGCCGATGGCAAACCGGGATTAGATGTGGTCTATTATGAGGATATGGAATTTCAGAAGGAAGTTTATCATGAAGTGGCCAAGGTGGTTAATCTGAGTGCTATTGAGGGAGCTACACCAAGTCCTTTTGTGTATATGCTTGATGGTTATGGTATTAAATGGAGTGGTAAAGTACTTCCCTCTGTCAGTGGTGAATATACAATTATTCCTCAAAGTAATGACCGTAGTATGATTGAAGTCTTTGTCAATGGTAAGAAAATATATGAAATAACTAGAAAGAAAGAGCATTTGGGCGATGGAAAAGTCTATTTGGAAGGAGGCAAGTCTGCCGATATAGAGATCCGTTTCAGGCATCCTCGTAGTAACGCGCGTTGTCGTCTGGATTGGGCCGTTCCTAATGATAAGATGCCGGATGCACAGCGTTTAATGGAACGTGCAGTAAATGATGGAACCAAAATCTTTATTATTCAGAGTGCTGATGAGTGGTCGGAATTTATAGCGGTTAATAGTAAAGCGGTGTTTAAGGACAAATTTTTTGTTGGAACCAACTGGCTGGGCGGGGTGATGTTTAATAAGCCGCATGATATTTTCAAGGAACTTCCTGTCGGAAATGCTCTCAACTGGCCTTATCAGGCATTGATACATACAGGGGTGGAGCGTATGGGATTAGTGATGGAAGGTGAAGAATTGCTGGTCGGAGCCTATCATACTTATCCTATGGCTATCGGAACTGCTATGGGGATTGTCCCTATGGGTAAGGGTAGTGTTTTGTTCTCTACATTGGATATCTATGGGAACATCATTAATGATTCGGCTGCCGGACTTGTAGCCAAAAAGCTGATTTTCAATATGATTGATTTTAAATAAAATAACAGATACCATGAAAAAAACAATCCTATGCTTTTGTTTATGCCTGTATTGTATAGGGGTATGGGCGGCTAGTGCTTCTTTTAAGAAGACAGGAAATGATTTGTTGTTTTTTTTGCCTCAGGGAAATGTGAAATTGGAATTTTGTACAGATGATATGTTCCGTGTACGTCATTCTCAAGGTACTGTGTTCGCTGAGAATGAACAGTGGATGGTTCGGAAATATGATTTTTCTTCTGTCAACTATACGGTGGAAGATAGAGATACTGCATGGTTGATTACGACCAGAAAACTGATTATAGAGGCTACCAAGAATCCATTCTGTCTGTCTGTTTCTGATAAAAACGGCAAGATGCTTTATACAGAACTTGAGGAACAACGTTTTTATAAGGATTCTGTCAAGATGAAAGCTGTTCTACAGCCGGATGAGCATTTCTTTGGTTTTGGGGAACGTATGGATTTCATGGATCAGCGAGGGCGTAAGATTTATCTGAATGTAGAGTTGGGAAGAGGGATAAAACCGGCTGTAGGAGGAAAAGATATTTTACGTGCCAATTATTGTCCCGTACCTTTTATGATGAGTACCAAAGGATATGGTTTGTTCTTTCATACTCCGTTTGCTACCGAATGGAATATGGGGTGGGATAGTAGTGATTATTATTCGTTTAAAGCTTTTGGCGGTGATTTGGACTATTATTTTATGTATGGTCCCGATTTTTATACCATGATTGACCGATATACGGAATTGACTGGAAAATCCCCTATGCTTCCTCGTTTTGCAATGGGGTTGCATGTTGGTACTTATTCCGGTGGAACTTGGAAGAATGAAGAGATGACTTCCGATAAATACCCGCCTGCTTTATGTAAACGTTTGCGTGAGGAAGGAGTGCCTTTTGATTTGCTTTGGCTGGATTCTACTTGGAGATTGTTTAATACCACTTACGGAAATGGTGGTTGTTGTTTTGAATGGCGCAATACGTTCAAAGATCCGAAAGCCATGTTTGATAGTTGCTATGCGCAAAATGTAAAAATGGTGGGGCTTCATATCCGTTCCATATTAGATAATGGCCCTGAATATCATCTATTGGATAAGGCGCGTGAACAGGGAAATGTGCTGTATCCAGGAGCCAAGATAGAAGGGGTGGTGAATTTCTTTGACCCGAAAGCGGTGGATTGGTGGTGGGAGAACGGAGTAATGAAAGTGGCTTCCATCGGGGCTAAGTTTGTGAAAACGGATGTCGGAGGGACGATGGACCTAAAAGGACTTCATAATATTTTTCCTTTAGCTTATGCGGAAGCGCCCTATCGTAAATTTCAGGAATATAATAATATGAGGGGGGTGACACATACCCGTGAGGGTTATGCGGGAATTCAGCGTTATCCTTATATTTGGGCCGGAGACTGGGGGAGTGAATGGCAGTGGTTTGAACCGGTGATACGTGCGGGACTTAATATCGGTATGAGTGGCGTGGGTAACTGGACTCATTGCATGGGAGGATTTGAACAGTATTCTCCTTACGATACGGAATTATATACTCGTTGGGTACAGTTCGGTATGTTTTCACCTATCGCCATGGTGTTCGGTATGGATCACCCCCATTATCATGAACCTTGGACTTATGGTCCGGAGGCTTTGGCCAATTTTATCAAGTACGATAGTTTGCGTTATACATTGATTCCTTATATTTATAGTAATGCTTATCAGCTTTATAAAACGGCACGTCCCATGATGACCCCTTTAGTGATGGATTATCCTCAGGATGAGAATACCTATCAGCTGGCGCGTCAATATATGTTCGGGCCATGGATGATGGTTTGTCCTGTCACTACCAAAGGTGCACTGAGCCAACATGTCTATTTCCCCGGTGGAGAATGGTTTGATTATGAAACCGGTGAGCGTTACGAGGGCCGCCAATATAAGTCTTTTCTTACTCCGTTGGATGTGTTGCCTGTCTATATAAAAGCCGGAGCTATTATTCCCATGCAACCTGCTATGCAGTGGGTAGATCAGCATCCTGTAGATGTGATAACATTGGATGTCTATCCGTCAGGTATTTCTTCTTATGAGATGTATGAAGATGATGGTATATCAATGGATTATCAAAAAGGGATTGGTTCATTGACCCGCTTTACCAGCAGGCTCGCTGATGATAGCTGGACGTTTACTGCAGATAAACCGGTAGGGAAGTACAAACCTGTCAGACACACTTATCTGGTGAAGGCTTATTTGCAGAACGCTCCGCAATCTGTGATAGAAAATGGTAAATCGTTGCCCGTTCTTTCATCAGTTGCAGATGCAGACCGGAATACAGGCTGGTTTTATGATACGGAGCATAAACGTCTGTATGTGAAGACAGCCGGAGATAACCGTCAGAAAATTGAAATTGTGGTACAATAACTTAAAGGATTGATTCTATGAGAAAAATCATCGGTTTTCGCACTTTGTGCGTAAGTTTGGGAATATGGGTGGGGACTTTGGTGGTATCTGCTCAAGGTGAGTTTAAGGCATTACCTTGGAGGCAAAGTACCGCTTATAATTCTTATCTGATGCGTGATGTGCATCGGCAGTTTGCCGACCGGCAGTTTGCCATTCAAAAAGCGTTTGCTTCTCCTGCCGGGATGCAGAAGTATCTGGAGGGTTGCCGTGAACGATATAAACAAATAGTAGGTACTTTTCCTGAAAAAGGGAGTTTAAATGCTCAGGTGGTAGGGAAGGTACAAGGTACGGGTTATCATATAGAGAAAATAATTTTTGAAAGCAAGCCCGGCCGCTATGTCACAGCACATCTTTATATGCCAGAGAACACGACTGTTCCTGTTCCGGCGACATTGGAACTTTGCGGACATGGATTGAATGGCAAAGGTCCTTCGTCTCATGCCGCTATGTTGATGGCATCCAATGGTATTGCTGTGCTGGTGGTAGATCCCATAGGCCAGGGAGAACGGTTGCAAATTATTGATAGGGAAGGAAAGCCGCTGACACGGGGGGCTACTACGGAACATACCTTACTGAATGCGGGCTTTAACTTGCTTGGTACTAGTTTGGCAGCACAGGAATATTGGGATAATCATCGGGCTTTGGACTATTTACTGACCCGTAAGGATATTGATCCGGAGCATATCGGAGTATATGGATCTTCTGGCGGTGGCACTCAGACCGCTTATTATATAGGTTTGGATCCCCGTGTAAAGGTAGCGGCTATTTGTAGTTTCTTTTCTACCCGAGAACGTACTATGGAGTTGCAAGGTCCTTCCGATGGTTGCCAACATATACCATACGAAGGGCGTGAACAACTGGAGGTACCTGATTTTGCTTTAATGATGGCTCCACGGCCTTTATTGATTTTAAGCGGTAAATATGATTTTGTCGATTTATGGGGTGCGCAACAAGGATTTGCTGAATTACAACAGTGCTATAAAGTCTTGGGAGTTCCCGAAAAGGTGGATATGCTGACAGTAGAAACCGGTCATGGACTTGGAGCTGAAAAAAGGCAAAAGTTGGCCAGTTGGTTCAAGCGTTGGTTGAAAGATAATCAATCTCCGGTGAAGAAAGCGGCACAAGACCGTTTTCAGTTGTCAGATATGCTTTGTACGACTAAAGGACAGGTGAATGTATCTATGCCTGGAGCACTCAGTATTATGCAGGAAAATGTGAATCAGCTGGATGAGTGGGCTTCCAAGCGTGAGACGTTTCTTTCGAAAGGAAAGAAAACTGTTCAAACAAAGATGCTGGATTTGTTAGGTCTTAAAGGTCTTCCTGACCATAAAATAAGAATTGAGGCAACCGGACATGATTCAATGCGTGAATATGAACAATATAAGTTTCAGCTCATAAGGGAAGGGGAGATGCCTGTTCCTTGTATTCTTATCATGCCGTCCAGAGCGAATGCTGATTCTCCTATTGAGTTAAGGTTGCAGGAAGAGGGGAAAGGAACTTATTTGAGTGAATATGCGAATTTTGCTGCTGCCTTGACGGAAGGAAAAATTTTGTTGTTGGCAGACTTGCGCGGATTGGGGGAAACAACAGATCCTGCATTTTATACGGATGCTAAATATTGGAACCGTGAATATCGTAATGCAATGATCAGTATGCATATAGGGCGTCCTATTATGGGACAACGGGTAGTCGATATCCTGACTTTGCTTGATTTTTGTTCAGAACATGAACTTTTGAAAGGACATCCCGTCAAAGTATTTGCCAATGGTATTTATGGTCCAGCTGTAATTCATGCTGCTTATTTGGATGAAAGAATCAACAGTGTGGAGATAACACATAGTGTGAAGACTTGGAAGGAATACATTGAGAAGCCTATGCAGTGGGATATGTATTCTAATGTGTTGTATGGTGCTTTGAAATATTATGATTTACCGGATTTGATAAGGTTAAGCAATCGTCCCATCCGTTTTGCAGATTAAAAAACAGAATTCATCTCCACTGTAGGAGCATATTAAATGTCCTGAAGGCACAACAATCTGCTCCTGCAGTGGATGGAATATATGGCTTGTCTATTTCTTTTCCAGGAAATCAGCACGCATCGGGCTGAAACAATCTATCAGCATACCCGGCTCCAGGCATACACAACCATGCACTGCATCTGGTTCCTTATACAGACAGTCACCGGCCGATACAATTTTTTTCACACCATTGATGGTGAACTCAAATTTTCCACTTTCTACATAAGTCACTTGTGAATGGATATGATGGTGAACAGCTCCTACAGCTCCCTTTTCAAATTTTACTTTAACAACCATGATGTCATCATTGTAACCCATGATTTGGCGCACTACACCTTCGCCTGCAGGTTCCCATTCTTTGCCTTCTGCAAAAATGAAGTTTTCACTACCTGTTTTCATAACCTTTTTTTCAGTGTTTTTGTTTGTTTCTTCAGTACACTCTTTGTCGCTCTCTTTTTTTTCACTTTGTGCATTGCAGCTCTGCAATATTAGTGGTGCCATCAGGGCACAAGCATACAATGCGGTTCTTACTTTACGATTCATGATCTTGCATTTAATATAAAATGAATAACTAAAACTTTTCTTCAAATATATATAATATATAAGGAGAGTGGTTCACCGTGATTAAAATATACGAGGAAAAGACCAAATATTACAATCCCATACCCTAAAAAATGGCTTATTTTGCTTCATAATGATATTCAAACTTGAATCAAAACACTACAACAACAATGAAAAGCACATTAAAGAAGAGATGGGGAAGAATTGCCCTTTGCTTGTGTATGGCAAATTTTGCTTGCGCAGGTATGGCTCAAACTAATAAAAAGTTAGATGACCAAGTGATAAATACAATGAAAACCGCCACTCAGTTTATGATGGATAAAGTGAGTTATAATGGTGGTTTTGTATGGAATTATTTGCCGGATATGTCCCGCTCATGGGGAGAGATGGAAGCCAAGAGGACAATGGTTTGGATTCAGCCACCGGGAACTCCTTCTGTCGGTCATTTGTTGCTTGACGCTTATCATGCTACAGGAGATGAGTACTATTATGAAGCTGCCCAAAAAGTGGCTAACACTTTGATTTGGGGGCAGCTTGAATGTGGAGGATGGAATTATGTATTTGATTTTGCAGGAGAGAACTCGTTAAAGTCCTGGTATGATACCGTTGGTAAAAATGGCTGGCGTCTGGAGGAATTTCAACATTATTATGGAAATGCGACTTATGATGATGCGGGTACTATGGAGGCTGCTAAATTTCTACTTCGTATGTATGTGGAAAAAAATGATCCTGCTTTCCGTCCGGCTTTGGAGAAAACCATTGATTTTGTTTTGAAAAGTCAATATCCGGTGGGTGGATGGCCTCAACGTTATCCTTTGATGTATGATCACCCTTTTCAAGGTAAGAAAGATTATTCGTCTTTTATTACTCTGAATGATGATGTGATTCCTGATGCGACCGAGTTTTTGATTCAATGCTATCAAGCAATGGGGTTGCAAGGGGTAAAGGAGCCTATTATGCGTGCTATGTACTTGATGATTTCTCTTCAACAAGGGGAACCTTATGCAGGCTGGGCGGACCAATATACAGTAGATGATTTGAAACCGGCTCATGCCCGTTCTTATGAACCGCGCAGTGTGAATACCGGTACTACCGTCCGTCTTATCAATTTAATGATGGATTACTATAAACTTACAGCTGATACTCGTTTCCTGTCGGGGATTCCTGCTGCAATTCGTTTTTTGGAATCAATGAAATTACCGGAATCGGATGTGAAGAAATGGAAGCGTCAGTCTACTAATCCGGAAGCTATTTTGGTTCCTCGTTTTGTTGATCCTGATACAGGTAAACCACTGTATGTCCATCGTAAGGGAAGTAATGTGAAAAATGGAACGTATTATATTGATCAGAATATAGAAAATACAATAGCTCATTATAATTCGGCAACTTTTGTGAATCCTGGTGAACTGCGTCGCCGTTATGAGGAAGTGAAGAAACTTCCTGTATCCGAGTTGGCGAAGAATTCACCTTTGCTACAGGATCATTTGGTTCCTTTACCTAAATATTATACTCGTTTACGTGGAAAAGCTACGGAAGAAGTTGCCCGGAAATTGGTGCAATCACTGACTAAGGACGGTTGCTGGCTCTCTCCTTTAAAGTCAACCTCGAACCCGTATAAGCCATATACTGTTTCAGGACCTAGTGAGGAAACGAAATATATAGCTACTTTTGTAGGGGACGAGCACGATACATCACCTTATCCGTGTACTACCGGAGAATTGTGCATCTCTGTAGGGGATTATATTGATAATATGATAAAATTAATTAGTTACCTTGAAAAGTAAAAGTTTGTTAGGTATAGGTTTATGAAGAATGCTGTAATTTGTTTATTGTTGTTCGGGATATGTCTGACGGTTTCTGCTCAAGAAAAGGTGGAAACCGTCTCTATGCGTTATGAAACGCAGAATGATATGCCGCTGTTTTATCAGAAGCTGAAAGAAAGTCTGACTTATCCTATGGCATGGGGGAACTCTTCTATCCGAAATTTTGAAAAATGGCGTGAAGAGGCTAGAAAAGTTTTGTTGGATTGTATGCAGCCTGCTCCTCCTGTAGCGGCTTTTGATAAAGAAGTGATAGATATTGAGCGGAGGGAAGGGTATACAGTGGAAAAAATTCTGTTTAATGTTTCGAAATATTCCCGTGTTCCCGCTTATCTGTTGGTCCCTGAGGGGAAGGGACCATTTCCTGCAGTGTTATTACTTCACGACCATGGGGCCCATTTCTCAATAGGGAAAGAGAAGATGGTACGTCCGTTCGGTGTGGAGGCATCTGTGACAGCCGATGCGGATGATTGGGCGGAAAGATGTTATGATAAACAGTATGTGGGTGATTATCTGGCAAGCCATGGATATGTAGTGCTTGCTGTGGATGCCTTGTTTTGGGGGGAACGGGGACGTAAGGAAGGAGTGCGCTATGACTCACAGCAAGCGTTGGCTGCCAATATGCTACAGATGGGAATGTCATGGGGGGCCTTGATTGTTTGGGATGATATCCGTAGTGCTGAGTTTTTGGCTACATTGCCTATGGTCAGTAAAGATAGAATAGGTACTATGGGCTTTTCTATGGGAGCACATCGTGCTTGGATGGTCAGTGCCGCTACAGATGTGGTGAAGGCAGGCGCTGCTGTGTGCTGGATGAATACTACAGATAGCTTAATGACACTTACCAATAATCAGAACAAAGGCGGGTCTGCTTATTCCATGATTATTCCCGGAATACGGAATTGGATGGATTATCCTCATGTGGCATCTATCGCCTGTCCCAAACCGATGTTGTTCATCAATGGTTTGCGGGACAAACTTTTTCCTGTAAAGGGCGTTGAAAGCGCTTTCTCTACCATGCAGGATGTATGGAAGGGTCAATCGGTAGAAAATCTATTGACTACCAAGTTCTATGATTTGCCTCATTTTTGCAGTAAGGAGATACAGGCTGATATACTTGAGTTCTTTAATCAAAATTTAAAATAGAAAGCGATGAAAATTAAGATGTTGATGGCATTTGTTGCCTTGTTGTTATTTTCTGCTTTTACGGCAGACCACACAATTACTATCTTTATGATAGGTGACTCGACTATGGCCAACAAATCCTTAGAGGGAGGTAATCAGGAACGTGGATGGGGCCATGTGCTGGGAGGATATTTCAGTGAAAATATTCGTGTGGAAAACCATGCTAGAAATGGTCGGAGTTCTAAAAGTTTTATTGATGAAGGATTATGGGAGGTAGTAATTAATAAAGTAAAGCCGGGTGATTATGTTTTTATTCAGTTTGGGCATAATGATGAGAAGGTAGATGAGAAACGTCATACTGATCCCGGATCTACTTTTGATGCCAATCTACGCCGTTTTGTAAAAGAAACACGTGCCAAAGGAGGAATTCCCGTTTTGTTCAATGCTATAGTTCGCCGTAATTTTCGGAATAATAAAAATGCGGTGGCCGAAGATGATGTGCGCAAGGATTTGTCAAAGGGGGGTGTTTCTCAAGATGGAGAAGTGCTGATTGACACTCATGGAAAATATTTGGATTCTCCGCGCAATGTGGCAAAAGAATTGGATGTGCCTTTTGTGGATATGAATAAGATAACGCATGATTTGGTGCAGAGAATGGGGCCGGAGGCCTCAAAAAAATTGTTCATGTGGATTCCTGAAGGCGTGTGTGCAGCTTGTCCGAAAGGCCGTGAGGATAATACGCACCTGAATGTATATGGGGCGCGTACTATTGCAGGTTTGACAGTGGATGCTATAGCTAAAGAGGTTCCTGTATTGGGGCCTTTTATACGTCATTATGATTTTGTTGTGGCAAAAGATGGCAGTGGTGATTTCTTTACCATTCAGGAAGCGATCCATGCTGTTCCCGATTTTCGTAAAGCAGGACGCACTACTATTCTAGTCCGTAAAGGGGTATATAAAGAGAAAGTGGTTATTCCTGAAAGTAAGATTAGTATTTCTTTGATAGGTGAGGACGGAGCAATTCTGACAAATGATGATTTTGCTTCTAAAAAGAACTGTTTCGGAGAAGAAATGTCTACCTCCGGTTCGTCAACCTGTTATATCTATGCTCCCGATTTCTATGCTGAGAATATCACCTTCGAGAATAGTGCCGGCAGAGTAGGGCAGGCAGTGGCCTGTTTTGTTAGTGGAGATCGCGCTTATTTCAAAAACTGTCGTTTTTTGGGAAATCAGGATACTTTGTATACTTATGGCAAAGACAGTCGTCAGTTCTATGACCATTGTTATATAGAGGGTACGGTGGATTTTATTTTTGGCTGGTCTACGGCATTGTTTAAGGATTGCACCATCCATAGCTTGGGTGATGGTTATGTTACCGCTCCTTCTACAGATCAAGGCAAGAAATATGGTTATGTTTTTATTGGCTGTAAATTGACGGGTGTGGTTGAGGCTCAGAAGGTGTATTTGTCCCGTCCTTGGCGTCCTTATGCACAGGCTGTCTTTATTCATTGTGATTTAGGAAAGCATATTCTTCCGGTGGGGTGGAACAACTGGGGCAAAAAAGAAAATGAGGAAACCGTATTCTATGCTGAATATCAGAATACAGGAGAAGGGGCGGCTACCGCTTCGCGTGCTTCGTTTGGAAAGCAACTGAACGATATCAGTAATTATAATGAAGCACAGATTTTGGCAGGTGATGACGGATGGAATCCTGTGGAAAATGGAAATGTATTGTTGCAGAATTTAAAGAGATAAGCTGTTTTTTCTTCATGTAATAATACTTTGTCACTGTAGGGATGGATCTTATTTACCCCTATGGAAAATGTCAAGGAAGAGTGGAATGATAAAAGGGGTATTTAACTTTGCCCCTTTTATTTTTTTAGGAACTTGTATGTCGGTATCTCTCGTTTTTTATGTATTTTTGCCATACTATATATGAAAATCTACGAAATGAAAAGACACATTCTGTTTATACTTACTTTGCTGTTCTTTTTTTATGCAAAAAGTCAGCCTAATTGTATCTTTACTCATTATTCTTCGGAAAACGGTTTGTCTCAGAACTCTATCATGAGCATGGTACAAGACCATAATGGAGTTTTATGGTTCTCTACTTGGGATGGAATCAACCGGTTCAATGGTTATGACTTCAAAGTTTATAAAGCCAGACAAGGGAATAAAATTACTATGACTAACAACCGGGTAGACTTATTGGAAGTAGACCCTTATAATTATATTTGGCTGCAAACGTATGATTACCGTGTGTATCGTTTTGACCAAAGAACAGAGAAATTCGAACAAATTCCTGCAGAAGGTGAAGAGGAGGGCATGCGTTTCTCTTCTATTAAAATATTGCCCGACAGTGTCATTTGGCTACTTTCTGAAAATGAGGGGGCTGTCCGTGTGAAAACAAATCCTAAGGATTACAGTGTAACCACTCAAGTATATGCTACTCATAGTCATGGAGGAAATGCCGCTCACATTAATCAGGTTTTTAGCGATGCTTATAATCAAGAGTGGTTACTTACTGATAACGGTCTGCTAAAGATTACGAATGATAAAGAAGAGCCTGTTTCTTATTTTGTGAATATCCAATCAGGCAAAGATGAATCCGTACAGGCTTTCTACTCTTTTTGCAGTTATGGTGACGAACTTTATTTTGGATCAGACAGGGGACGGATATGGTGCTATTCTTTGCAAAATGAAATCTTTCGTCTTTGGGAATTGCCGGTAAAGGATAAAGTGATTGCTATAAATGAAATAAAAGGTATGGGACTGTTGATAACAACTGCCCATGAAGGATTGATATTGTACCATTCGGATACAAAAGAGTGTAAAGTCTATAATAAATCCAATTGTCCCGAATTCCCGGCAGACGCTTTCCGTTCTGTTTATGTTGACAGTAAGCAGGAAGCATGGTTTGAGATGACCGAATGGGGAAAGGTTTGTCATTTCAATCCTTTGACGGAAGTATTTAAGCAAGAAAAGATGCAAGTGGAGCCTCGTGGTGCCGATCGTTCCTATCCCAGTTTTCATATTTGTGAGGACTTGAACGGTAATTTGTGGGTACATCCGCAAGGAGGAGGGCTTTCTTGGTATGACAGGGAGGCAAATCGGCTGTTACCTTTCTACAATGACCCCGATTCACCTGATTGGCACTTTTCTAACAAATTACATTCTATGTTATCCGATAAACAAGGCAATCTTTGGTTATGTACTCATTCTAAGGGGTTGGAGAAGATTACTTTTTTAGGAAGCCAGTTCCATATTTATCCCCGCATGGGGCACAGTTATGACTTGAATGCCAATACGGTACGTGCGTTGTTTGAAGATAGCGAACATCGCATCTGGATGGGAAAACGGGACGGTCAGATTGAAATTTATTCTTCTGATTTAGATTTTCAGGGTATTCTGACTGAAGAGGGGATTATAGCTAAATCTGGTAGGCCGTTAAGTGGAGTTCCTTATCATATCATGCAAGATTCTCGCGGAAACATTTGGATTGCTACTAAAGGGGATGGTATTATTCTGGCAGAAAAGGAGGGGGCACATTTTAAGTTTACTCGATTCAAATATGATGAAGATGATATTTATAGCCTGAGTCATAATAGTGTTTACTGGTTACATGAAGACAAGCATGGACGTATTTGGGTGGCAACTTTTGGTGGAGGGTTGAATTATATTCAGAAAACTCCTGAAGGGAAATATGTGTTTATTAGTTCTAGAAATAACCTGAAAGGTTTTCCGTATGACCGTTGTTATCGTGTACGCCATATCACTTCTGATAAGAAGGGGAATATATGGGTGGGGAGCAGTGATGGCGCACTTAGTTTTAAAGAGGATTTTAAGGATCCGGAGTCGATTGTGTTCCATCTTTATGCACGTATCCCCGATGATATGAATTGTCTGAGCAACAATAACGTATATCGGGTTGTAACCACTTCTCAAGGAGAAGTTTATTTAGCTACATTTGGTGGTGGCCTTAACCAACTTGTTTCCATGAACGGAGAAGGGGGAGCTGTATTTAAATCCTATACAGTGAAGAATGGTCTGCCTTCAGATATCCTGTTGTCTGTAGAAGAGGATGACACAGGAAGCTTGTGGATAAGTACGGAAAACGGATTGAGTAAATTTATTCCGTCCGAACAACGTTTTGAGAATTATAATGAAAGGGATTTTGGTGGTAAGATACGTTTTGAGGAGGGAACGTCGTTGAATCTTAGTTCCAGCACCATTTTGTTTGGTACCAGTCGTGGCGTGCTTTATTTTGAACCAGAGCATATTAAGAAGAGTAATTATGTACCATCCATTATTTTAGGTACTTTGAAGATATCCAATCAAGAGGTAGTTCCAGGGGTATCAGGAAGTTTGTTGCGGCAATCACTCAATAATACAGAACATCTGGTACTTTCACATAAGGAGAATATTGTAACCTTATCGTTTGCTGCATTGGATATGATTTATCCTGAAAATATCCGTTATGCTTATCGTTTACGCGGATTTGATAAAGAATGGAATTATGTAGACAGACAGCGTACCGCTACATATACTAATCTTCCGAAAGGAGATTATGTTTTTCAGGTTAAATCGACCAATAGTGATGGTGTTTGGGTAGAGAACGAGCGCAGTTTGAGAATCACCATTCAGCCTTCGTTTTGGGAAACAGCTTGGGCTATGGCAATTTATATTCTTGCTTTTCTGTTGATTCTGTTTTCAGGAGTATATATATTGTTTACTATTTATCGTCTGAAACATGAAGTGTCTGTGGAACAGCAGGTTTCTGATATAAAACTTCGTTTTTTTACAAATATTTCTCACGAACTTCGCACTCCGCTAACGTTGATTGCAGGTCCTGTAGAATATGTTTTGAAAAACAAGACTTTGCCAGATGATGTACGTGAGCAATTGCATGTAGTAGAACGTAATACCGACCGTATGCTTCGCTTGGTGAACCAAATTCTTGATTTCCGCAAAATACAGAAAAATAAAATGAAGTTGCGTATAGAACAGATCGATATTGTTCCTTTTGTACGCCATATCATGGATAATTTTGAATCGTTGGCCGAAGAGCATCATATTGATTTTGTATTCGAAAGTGAAATGCCTTCCTTGAAACTGTGGGTAGATGCGGATAAGCTGGAAAAGATTGTCTTTAATCTGCTTTCCAATGCTTTTAAGTATACTCCACAGGGTAAGATGATTACGCTTTTCATTCATGAAAATGAGCATAATGTGGCGATTGGTGTACAGGATCAAGGTATAGGAATTTCTGAAAGCAAGAAAGCTTCTCTTTTTGTCCGTTTTGAAAATCTGCTGGACAAGAATTTGTTTAATCAGCAAAGTTCAGGCATCGGTCTTTCTTTGGTTAAGGAATTGGTGGAACTGCACAAAGCGACTATCCGTGTGGATAGTAAAGAGGGGGAGGGCAGCTGTTTCACGGTTGAGTTTTTGAAAGGTAAAGAGCACTATACGGAGAATGTGGAGTTCATTCTCTCTGATTCTGTCGAAATGAGGCCGGAAGAGGTGGAAGAACCAGTTCAGGGACATGAAGAGAAAAGGAATGAAAGTAAAACGATGTTGCTGGTTGAAGATAATTTGGAACTTCGTTTCTTTTTGCGTAGTATCTTTATCTCAAATTTCAACGTCATAGAGGCTGTTAATGGGGCTGATGGTTTGGATAAAGCTTTGAAGTTTGTTCCGGATATTATTATTAGTGACATCATGATGCCGGAAAAGGATGGTATTACTATGACAGAAGATTTGCGTGCTAATATGGCGACCAGTCATATTCCAGTGGTTTTACTGACGGCTAAAACGGATATGGACAGTAAGTTGGAGGGTATGGAGCTGGGAGTTGAGGATTATATAACGAAGCCGTTTAGTGCCACTTACCTGAAGGCTAGGGTGGAGAATATTTTGACACAACGTGTCAAGTTACAACAGTTGTATTGTGCGAATCTGATGAATATTCAGCCTGTTCCGGAGGAAGAACAGCAAACACAGCCTGAGATGTCTTCGCATGACCGTAAATTTATGGAAAAACTGACGGAATTAATGGAGAAGAATATGGATAATGGCGATTTGATAGTGGATGATTTGGTACAAGAACTTGCGGTGAGTCGTTCTGTCTTTTTCAAGAAACTGAAAACCCTGACAGGACTTGCCCCCATTGAGTTTATTAAAGAGATGCGTGTGAAACGTGCCGCGCAATTGATAGAAAGTGGTGATTATAATATGACGCAGATTGCTTATATGGTAGGTATTAATGATCCTCGTTATTTCAGCAAATGTTTTAAACAACGTTTTGGTATGACACCTACTGAATATAAAGAGAATGCAAAAAATAAGCGATAACTTTTGCTGCTATTTGTTAGTTCTTGCAGCGTTTATTTTTTAATGATTTCTTAAAGGGTATGTTTAAGTGTCGGGTATTTCTTTTGTTATGTGAGTGAGTTGCTCATGTTATTTTATTATTTTTTCGAATATGTAATGGGGGTTTTTCTGAATTTTTAGTCTTTTACATAGATAATGAACTAAAAAGAGGAAAAAGATGAAAAAAGTAATTTTATTTATGGTAGGTGTTTTGGCGAGTCTGATGTTGAGTGCTCAGTCTCGTTGGAGTGTTACGCCGGAAGCCGGCTTGGTAGTGAATAAGGAAAATGAAGGGACATCAGTTACATTAGGTTTTAAAGCTGGTGCCGGTGTATTGTATCAGTTAAAGGAAGGGGTGGGAAAAAAGCCTTCTTTTGGCTTGAAGTCCGGAGTTTATATCTTAATGCAGAAAGGTGGGTATCATCCTATGAGTTGGGGAAACATATCAACAGGGGGAGGATTTAGCATGGATTATGAAAAAACGGATGTTGAGTCCACGCGTTATTATTTGCAATTGCCTGTTATGGCTCATTGGGGTTTTAAACTTTGTGATGATGTGCGTCTTAAATTAGCAGTAGGGCCTTATGTAGCTGTAGGAATTGGTGGACGCACTCATGCTTATGTTTCTTCCTCAAAATATAATATAGATGAAGAAACAGGTGTTGGACAGTATGAATATCGGAATGATTATTACCGGTTTGGCACATTTAAAGGAAAAGCAGTAAATGAGGAATTTGGTTTTGAGGCGTCCCCTCGTTTGGATTGGGGAGGAACGGCTTCTGTCGGGATTGCTGTTAAACGGATTTCATTTACTATCGGGTATGATTTGGCTTGGGGAAAATATAATAAGGAACAGAATGATTTAAGGATACGGAATCATATGGTTAGCTTTATTTCAGGGTATACTTTTTGATAAGAAAAAGGATAAATGAAACAAACATACACAAAATTTCTTGTTTAAGATTGTTAAATGAAGAATTTTGTGTATGTTTGTTTTTTCATAAACACGATAAAAGTTCAATCTATGAGGAAAATGCTATTCATTACCCTTTTAATGGGCGGTCTGTGTACGACTGTCTCTGTTGCAAAGGCACAGGAACGCTTGCCAGAATACCTGCAGGCAGAGAAGTACACACAAGAAAAATTGAACACCATGTTGTTTTCTACTGTGGTGGATCCGCATTGGTTCCAGAAAGGTAATAATTTCTGGTTCGAGTACAAAACAAGTGAAGGAACCTTTTGGTATGTGGTTGATCCGGTTGCCCGGACAAAGAAGCTTTTGTTTGATAGGGATGAATTAGCTTCTCAGCTTACTGAAATTGTAAAAGATCCCTTTGAGGCACGCCATTTGCCAATTATAAATCTGAAAGCGAAAGAAGATGGGCGTACCTTTACTTTTGAAGTAAAATCAACAAAAGATGCGACACCAAAGACAGAAGGTAAGGATAAGAAAGACAAAAAGAATGAGAAGGAAATCTTTTATTTTTCTTATGACTATCCTACTCGTAAATTGACTCATTTGAAAGATAAAGAAGACGACCTGAAGAAAATCTATTGGGGATCAGTTTCTCCTGATGGTAAAACGGTGATTTATGCCAAGGATTTGAATTTGTATCGCATGAGTCGTGAAGATTATGAAAAAGCGAAAAAAAATGAAAAGGATAGTACGATCGTGGAAATCCAGCTTACTACAGATGGCATGAAGGATTTTGGCTATGGTATTCCCTATAGTATGCTTAATACAGATACTTTATGTAATGGCAAGCGTCGTCGTGTAGGTGGAGTGTGGTCTCCGGATTCACGTTATTTTGCTATGACAGTTTCTGACGATCGCGCTGTGAAAGAATTATGGGTAATAAATTCGATGGCCCATCCGCGTCCCACATTGGAAACTTATAAATACCAGATGCCGGGAGAAAAGGAAGCTCCCATAGAACATCTGTACTTGTTTGACTTGGTTGATAATAAACGTAAGGAAATTAAAGTAGCAGCTTATAAAGATCAAAGCATTGGCCTGGAATACAAACCAATGATGCAAAAACAGCGTGATATGGAAGATCAGGCTGTCGTTTGGCAGGGTGATAACAACCGTTTTTTTCTGACTCGCAGCAGCCGTGATTTACATCGGATTGATGTTTGTTCCTATACGATAGGACAGGATTCCGTTGTACCTGTTATAAAAGAACGGATGAATACCTATCAGGAAACTCGTCCTTTAAGAGTCTTGAATGGTGGAAAAGAAATTATTCAATGGAGTGAGCGTGATGGTTGGGCACACCTTTATTTATATGATGATCAGGGTAATTTGAAAAATCGTATCACAAAAGGTCCCTGGCACGTGGAGGAAATCTTGAAAGTAGATGATAAGGCGCGTGTGATTTATTTTACTGCTAATGGAATGAATGCTAAAGAACATCCTTATTATGAACATTTGTATCGTGTGAATTTGGATGGCAGCGGTTTGAAACTACTGACTAAAGGGGATTATTTCCATCGTGTGGAAGTGGATGATGATGCTCGTTTTGTGGTGGATAATTATTCGCGTGTAAATACAGTGCCTTGCGCCATCCTGCTGGATACTAATGGCAATAAAGTAATGGATATTCAGGAGAGTGATTTTTCACAGCTTTTTGCTGCCGGTTATAAATTTCCGGAAATATTTAAAGTAAAGGCGGCTGATGGTGTGACAGATTTGTATGGTGTGATGTATAAACCTTTTAATTTTGACTCAACTAAGGTTTATCCTATTGTGGATTATGTTTATCCTGGGCCACAGGTGGAAGGTGTTTATTATCCGTTTACCCGTATGAGTCCCCGTACCGACCGTTTGGCACAGGCCGGATTTATTGTTATTTCTGTAGGACAACGTGGCGGGCACCCTAGCCGCTCTAAATGGTATCATAATTATGGATATGGAAATATGCGTGATTATCCGCTGGCCGATCATAAATATGCTATCGAGCAATTGGCGCAGCGTCATCATTTTATAGATATAGATAAGGTTGGTATTCATGGACATTCGGGAGGTGGATTTATGAGTACGGCGGCTATGTGCCAATACCCGGATTTCTTCAAAGTGGCTGTTTCTTGTGCCGGAAATCATGATAATAATATCTATAACCGTTGGTGGAGTGAAACGCATCACGGCGTAAAAGAAGTAGTGAGTGAGAAAGGGGATACAACTTTCGTTTATAAGATTGCTACTAATCCTGAAATAGCGAAGCAATTGAAAGGAAATTTGTTGCTGATTCATGGTGATATTGATAATAATGTACATCCAGGCAATACCTTACGGGTAGTTGATGCATTGATTCGTGCCGGGAAACGTTTTGATATGCTGATTCTTCCTCAACAGCGTCATGGATTCGGCGATATGAATGAATATTTCTATTGGAAACTGGTAGACTACTTCTCCGAACATCTGAAAGGGAGAAGTGAAAAATCGGTGGATATACCGAAACGGTAGATTTAGGATAATTGCCGGACGAATATGAAAGGAGCACAGAGGGTTCGTGTCATTAAGATACCTTTGTGCTCCTTGTTTTTATAGCAGACTGTTGATATAAGCCTTCATGTCCGGTGTCGCGGATTTTGCTTCCAGATACAGTTTATACTGCGCTTTGGTACGTACCAGATTATGGTCTTTATACCGGGTTTGATAATACGTGTCTCCGTTTATATAATCTGCTAAAAAGCGTACAGCTTGCATATAAGGGAACAGAGTTGCGGCGTATGGTAGCATTTCTATTTCAAGAGGGGTCAGGAAAGCTCGGGCCGACTCAATATAACCTTTGGTAAATGCTTTGAAGATTTCCATGTTGAACTTCACCTTATTTAAATCAGCCTCATCCTCCTTGCCGGTATTGGCTGCCGAACGGAGGAAATCACCGAAATCGGAGAAAATGAAACTGGGCATTACTGTGTCCAGGTCAATGACGCACAACACTTTTCCGTTTTCATCAAATAACATGTTGCTGACTTTTGTGTCACAGTGGCAGATGCGTTTGGGCAATTTGCCTTCACGGTAAAAACGTTCAGCGCTGCACATCGTATCAGCATCTTTTTCTATTGCGTCCACTATGTCCTGTACTTCTGCCAAACGGCCAGACATGTTGGCAGATACGGCTTCACGTAATTGTTTTAAGCGGAATTCCATATTGTGGAAATCGGGGATGATTTCTCCGAGTTGTTCGGGTACATCAGCCAGCATGGCTTGGAATTCACCAAACTTCAGTCCTGCCAGATAGGAGGATTCCGGTGTAACTGTTTCCAATGTTTGTGAACGTGGAATAAATATTGAAATTCGCCAATAACCTTCTCCATCATAGAAATAGGTTTTGCCATTGGTGGAAGGTAGAAAATGGAGTACCTTACGTTCAATGTCCTCTTCGTGTCTGGCTTCCAGCTTTTGGCGGATGTGTCTGGTTACTACTTCTATATTGTGTTGCAGCATTTCAATATTGGTAAATATTAAATGGTTGATTCGTTGCAATACATAGTCAGGCTCTTCAGGAGATACCGATTTTACCAGATAAGTCTGATTGATGAGGCCGGATGTCAAAGCTTTGATTTCTTTCACTTCACCCACTTTGGGGAACTGTTTGATAATTTTTTTGAGGTTTTCCATAGGTTTGTTTGAATAATGTCTATATATGAAACAAAGATAACTTCTTTCCTTCAATTGGAGGAAAGAAGTTATCTTAAAAAACATATAATAGGAATATAAATCTTTTTATTTTTTTAAATCAGTCTGGAACATACGGTCAGCGCGTAACAGATGACGCCAGTAGGAAACCAATTCTTGTGATTCCTGCAATACATTGAGGTACACCATAGAAGCTTTTACATTGACATCCCGTTCTTGTATGCGGTCCATCTGTTCCTTGCGCAAGGTGGAGATCTTGCCTTTCAGAAGGGCGCCTTCACGTAGCAAAGCATCAGTCTGGTCGTAGGCCTTGTTAGCAAGTACTTCAGTAGCTTTGGCCATTAATGCCGTCATCTCATCGCGGATAGGGATGAACTCGTTAGTGGCACGTTCCGATAATGGGGTGAACTTATTGTCCACATGTTCTTTACAAGGCTCGCAGATACGTTTCAGACAGTAAAGCATTTGTTCACAACTGTTGCTTCCTAAATGGAACCAAGTATTTTTCTCAATAGCAGTGAAGTTGTCTATGCGACGTAGGCCCAGTATTTCTTTACGGCGTATCTTTTTTAACATTTCTTTCTGGTTGTCAGTATTGCTCACGGCCTTGCGCAGAGCTTTCAGATTTTCGTTGATGAACCCGTCGGTTATCTGCCGGTAGGTTTCATTGGTGAATGCCATTTCGGCTACCAATGTGTTATTTACATGCTGGCGAAGTAATGTCCAACGCTCTTCTTTGTCTTTACTGGCAATGAGGCGGGAGAATATGTCGTCTTTGCCTTTATCCTTCTGTTTCTTGCTGTAGTGTATGTTGCTGCGTACCAATAGGAAGATGGCAAGTGCAATAAGAGCCAACATGGCGAATGTGCCTCCATAATACATGATGAGCGTAACCACAAAACAGATAGTGAAAGCAGCTCCGGCAGTAATGAACCATCCACCGATAACAGAAAGCACACCGGTGATACGATATACGGCACTGTCACGGCTCCAGGCACGGTCGGCTAATGAACTACCCATAGCTACCATGAAAGTTACGTAAGTGGTAGAAAGAGGGAGTTTCAAAGAGGTTCCCAAAGCTATGAGCAGACCGGCCAGTACCAAATTGACAGAAGCGCGTATCAAATCAAATGCTGCCCCATTCTCCATAATCATCACATCTTTGTTAAAACGGCTGTCGGCCCATCGTTTCAGATTGTCGGGCAATATTTTGGCTATATTTTCTGAAGCGCTCATGGTAGAACGGACAATACTGCGTGCTACAGCGGAAGAACCAAACATTTCGTCACCTTCATCCTGACGCGAGAGATCTACCGAAGTCTTCACTACATTTTGCGCTTTTTTTGAAGTAATCAGCGCATAGACCATGATGACGCCTGCTAAAAATAAAAAAAGGAATGGGGTTTTAGCCGGACCATTCAGTGAATTCATCAAGTATCCCATTGGTTCACCGTTTCCATTAGCCATGAAGTCTGTATAAGCTGAGAAGCCTGCCAAAGGCACACCAATGAAGTTTACTAAGTCATTGCCTGCAAAAGCCATAGCTAAGGCAAAAGTACCTAACATTACCACCACCTTGAATACATTTATCTTGCACCAATGCAGTATTTGCATCAGAATGGTGAAGAACACAAAACTGCAACTTACTAACATCAAGGTGTTTTCCTGAATCCAATGTTTGTTTTCGGCAGTCATGAAGGCGGAATCTTTCAGGCCTTTTATCAACATGAAGTAGATAATGGCCGTAACAGCGATACCGCCGAACAGTCCGATAGTGTATTTCAGTTTCTTTGTATAATTAAATGTGAAGAGGAGACGGGAGAGATATTGTACTAATGTGCCGAAGAAGAAGGCTACTGCTACTGAGAGGAAGATACCTAAAATGACGGATAATGCCTTTTCCGTATTCAGCAGATCAGCAAATCCTAGCATTCCGGTTTCGTCTTCTGCTATTTTGATAAGAGCTAGAACGAAAGTTCCTCCCAATAGTTCGAATACCATGGATACGGTAGTGGAGGTAGGCATTCCTAAGGAATTGAAAATATCCAATAGGACTACGTCTGTTACCATAACTGCTAGAAAGATACACATTAACTCCTGAAAATAAAATTGTTCAGGTCTGAAAATACCGTGTCGTGCGATTTCCATCATACCGTTGCTCAGTGTGGCGCCGATGAAGATACCGAAAGCGGCAATGGCGATGATGGTCTTGAATGACGCGGCTTTAGCACCAATGGCGGAATTCATAAAGTTCACTGCGTCATTGCTGACGCCTACTACCAAATCGAATATGGCTAGCAGAAAAAGGAATACAACGATTCCCAAAAACATAGTTTCCATATAATTTTGTCTCTCTATTTTATTGGGCGCAAAGGTACGGGAGGTATATTATGATAAAATGTCATATATGTTACATTTGTGTTACAGGTGTTTTTTGTTCACCATAGATTGCACGGATTCACACAACTTGATTTTTAATTTATTATTATCCATATTTAGTGGCGAATCTCTTCTTTTTTGAGACAAATATGAGTGGATAAATAATATTTCACGTTTATGTGTGGAATTTATAGAGTGAAAATTTATACCTTTGTAGCCCAAATACTTAATCTATAAAAAATGTCAGAGGCTAAGAGAATTAAAACCGCATTGGTGTCGGTTTATCACAAAGAAGGTTTGGACGAGATTATAACCAAACTACACGAAGAAGGAGTAGAGTTCCTGTCAACAGGAGGTACAAGACAGTTTATCGAATCTTTAGGTTTCCCTTGCAAAGCGGTGGAGGATCTTACTACTTATCCCTCTATTTTGGGCGGACGTGTGAAGACACTGCATCCTAAAGTCTTTGGAGGTATTTTATGCCGTCGTGGTTTGGAACAAGATATGCAACAGATAGAAAAATATGAGATACCCGAAATAGATTTGGTCATCGTTGACCTGTATCCGTTTGAGGCAACTGTGGCTTCGGGTGCCGAAGAACAAGCTATCATCGAAAAAATTGATATAGGTGGTATTTCTTTGATTCGTGCTGCTGCTAAGAACTTTAATGATGTAGTGATTATCGCTAGTCAGGCACAATATAAGCCGTTCCGTGATATGTTGCTGGAACATGGCGCTACTACTTCACGCGAGGAACGCCGTTGGTTCGCAAAAGAAGCGTTTGCTGTTTCTTCTCATTATGATTCTGCTATCTTTAACTATTTTGATGGTGGTGAAGGTTCGGCTTTCCGTTGCGCGGTGGAAGAACAAAAACAACTTCGTTATGGTGAAAATCCTCATCAGAAAGGTTATTTCTATGGAAATCTGGATGCGATGTTCGACCAGATTCATGGAAAAGAAATTTCCTATAACAATTTGTTGGATATCAATGCAGCTGTTGATTTGATTGATGAATTTGATGAGGTGACATTTGCCATTCTGAAGCATAATAATGCCTGTGGATTAGCTTCGCGCCCTACTGTGCTGGAAGCATGGAAAGATGCGTTGGCAGGCGATCCGGTGTCGGCTTTCGGCGGTGTGTTGGTTACTAATGCCGTGATTGATAAAGAAACAGCAGAAGAAATCAATAAACTGTTCTTTGAGGTAATTATTGCTCCGGATTATGATGTAGATGCATTAGAGATTTTGGGACAGAAGAAGAACCGTATTATTTTGGTTCGTAAGGAAGCTAAATTGCCGAAGAAACAATTCCGTTCTTTATTGAATGGGGTTTTGGTTCAGGAAAGAGACCTGGATGTGGAAACTCCTGCCGACTTGAAGCAGGTTACTGAAAAAGCTCCTACGGCGACTGAAGTAGAGGATATGTTATTTGCAAATAAGATTGTGAAGAATAGTAAAAGTAATGCTATTGTACTGGCCAAGAACAAACAACTGCTGGCTAGCGGTGTCGGTCAGACTTCACGTGTGGATGCATTGAAACAAGCCATTGAAAAAGCGAAGTCATTTGAGTTTGATTTGAATGGCGCAGTGATGGCCAGTGATGCTTTCTTTCCTTTCCCCGATTGTGTAGAGATAGCGGATAAGGAGGGTGTGAAAGCTGTTATCCAGCCGGGAGGCTCTGTAAAAGACGAGTTGACTTTCCAATACTGCAATGAACATGGCGTAGCTATGGTCGTTACAGGGATTCGTCACTTTAAACACTAAGATCATTGCAATTTACCATTTGCGGCTACAATCGGACTGTTTATACAGCATTGTTCAGTAAATGGTCAATTGCAAATGTCAATTGTAAATTGCTAAATTGTAAATGAATTTATGGGATTATTCTCCTTTACACAAGAGATTGCGATGGACCTTGGCACTGCCAATACCATCATTTTAAATAACGGGAAGATTGTAGTGGACGAACCTTCGGTCGTTGCGCTTGATCGCCGTACCGACAAGATGATTGCCGTAGGCGAACGGGCTAAAATGATGTACGAGAAGGAAAATCCGAATATTCGTACTGTACGTCCGCTACGCGACGGGGTTATTGCCGATTTTAATGCCTGTGAACAGATGATGCGCGGTTTAATAAAGAAAGTGAACATGGGTAATCGTTTCTTTTCTCCTTCTTTGCGTATGGTGATCGGAGTCCCCTCGGGTAGCACTGAAGTAGAGCTTCGTGCGGTACGTGACAGTGCTGAGCATGCGGGAGGACGAGACGTTTATTTGATTTTTGAACCTATGGCCGCGGCTATTGGTATCGGTATTGATGTAGAGGCTCCTGAAGGTAATATGATTGTTGATATAGGTGGTGGTTCTACAGAAATTGCCGTGATTTCATTGGGTGGTATTGTTTCCAACAATTCGATACGTATTGCCGGTGACGATCTTACAGCCGATATTCAGGAATATATGAGCCGTCAGCATAATGTGAAGGTTAGTGAACGTATGGCTGAACGTATCAAGATACATGTAGGTGCTGCCTTGACTGATTTGGGAGATGATGCTCCTGAAGATTACATTGTACGCGGGCCTAATCGTATCACTGCTCTTCCCATGGAAGTTCCAGTGTGTTATCAGGAGGTGGCGCATTGTTTGGAAAAGAGTATTGCAAAAATTGAAACAGCTATCCTTAGTGCATTGGAACAGACTCCGCCTGAACTTTATGCTGATATTGTTTTGAACGGTATTTATTTGGCTGGTGGTGGTGCTTTGCTGCGTGGTTTGGACAAGCGTCTGACAGACAAAATCAATATTCCGTTCCATATAGCCGAAGATCCTTTGCTGAGTGTGGCGAAAGGTACCGGTATTGCACTGAAGAATGTAGATCGTTTCTCTTTTTTGATGCGGTAAATAATTTGCTAATGAGGCAGTTTGCTAATTTGCTAATGCTATGCGGTATGGATAGTGCAGTACATTGGCACATTGGCAAATTAGCACATTGAACAATTAGTATTAATGAAAAATCTGCTGAATTTCTTTTTAAAGTATAATTACTGGTTTCTCTTTGTTCTTTTGGAGATAATCAGTTTTGCTTTATTATTCCGCTTCAACAGTTATCAGGGAAGTGCGTTCTTTACATCTGCTAATTTTGTGTCGGGAGCTATGTATGATGCAGCCAATAATGTTACCGGATATTTTCATTTGAAAACGATTAACGATGAGTTGGTACAGAAAAATGTGGAACTGGAATTGCAGTTGGAGAGTATTCGTAAAGCTTTGATTGAAGCGACGGAAGACAGCAGTGGTGTGGAACAGCTTAAGCAGGAAGCACTGGCAGGATATGATATCTTTAAGGCTAGCGTGATAAATAACAGTGTGACCCATGCTGATAATTATATTACACTTGATAAAGGAGAAGTAGATGGCATTCGTAGTGAGATGGGAGTGGTAAATGGAAGCGGTGTGGTTGGTATTGTTTATCTCACCTCTCCACATTACTCCATTGTCATTCCGGTATTGAATTCCAAAAGCAGTATTAGCTGTAAAATAAAACGGAGTGATTATTTCGGCTTCTTGAAATGGGATGGCGGTTCATCCGAATTTGCTTTTATAAAGGATATGCCCCGTCATTCATTATTTTCTTTAGGTGACACTATTGTAACCAGTGGACACAGTGCTGTTTTCCCTTCCGGCATTCCGGTGGGTACAGTAGATGATATTGCCGATAGTCACGATGGCTTGTCTTATTTGCTGCGGGTGAAACTATTTACGGACTTCGCCCGTTTGAATGATGTGCGCGTAATTGCTCAAAAAGGGCAGGAGGAGCAATTGGAGTTGGAAAAGCAGGTAAAAACGACTAAGTAAGAAGGTTGATGTTGACTTATCTACAAAGAATAGAGTGGTTTATCGGACTGGTACTGTTGCAGGTGTTGGTGCTGAATCATATGCATATCAACGGGTATGCCACTCCTTTCTTTTTTATCTATTTTATTTTGAAGTACAATTCGGGAGTTAGCCGTAATGTCCTTATGATATGGGCATTCCTGTTGGGATTGGCAGTCGATATATTTGGCAACACTCCGGGGATGAATGCGGCTGCGGCCACTGTACTGGCTTTTATGCGTGAACCTATTTTAAGATTAGTCACACTCCGCGATAGCGTCGAGGATTTTGAACCAGGTATCAAAAGTATGGGATTCTCGCCTTTCTTCCGGTATATCTTATTGTGTACTTTCTTATTTTGTACCATTTTACTTGTCATAGATACTTTTTCATTCTTCAATCTGCCTGTCTTATTGTTGAAAATATTGACAGATGCCTCAATAACCGTCATTTGTATATTGTGTGCTGAGGCAATCAGGAGGAAAAAATAGTGGAAAGAGATTATAATCTGGAGAAGCGGAAATATGTAATCGGTGCATCGGTAATCGTTATTGTGCTGATTTACTTGATACGTCTTTTTACCTTGCAGATTATGAGTGAGGATTATAAAAAGAATGCAGATAGCAACGCTTTTCTGAACAAGACACAATACCCTAGCCGTGGGGTAATGTATGATCGGAACGGTAACCTGCTGGTATACAACCAACCTGCCTATGATGTAACGATGGTGATGAAAGAGGTGCATAATCTTGATACGCTTGATTTATGTAAAACATTGAATATTACTCCCGGGTATTTCAAGAAGCGTATTCGTGAGATAAAGGACAGACGTTCCAATCCGGGTTACTCTCCATATACTCATCAAGTATTTATGACCCAGCTTTCGGCAGAAGAGTGTGGAGTCTTCCAAGAAAAGCTGTTCAAGTTTCCCGGTTTCTATATTCAGCGGCGTACTATCCGTCAGTATAATTACAATTCGGCTGCTCATGTTCTGGGAGATATTGCAGAAGTGTCCAAGGGGGATATTGAAGCGGATGATTACTATGTACGCGGTGACTTTATAGGGAAACAGGGGGTGGAACGCTCATACGAAAAACAGTTGAGGGGGGAGAAAGGAGTGGAGATATTACTGCGCGATGCCCGTGGACGTATTCAGGGACGGTATATGGACGGGAAATATGACAAGACTCCCGTTCCGGGGAAGAATCTGAAACTAGGTATAGACATAGAGCTTCAGATGTTAGGAGAGCGTTTGTTGGAAGGGAAGATAGGCAGTATAGTGGCTATCGAGCCATCCACAGGAGAAATACTTTGTATGGTATCTGCTCCCACTTTTGACCCAAGATTGATGGTGGGGCGCCAACGGGGTAAAAATCATCTGGAACTGGCGCGTGACAGTTGGAAACCATTGCTGAACCGTTCTATTATGGGGCAATTTCCACCGGGATCTACTTTTAAGACTACTCAGGCGTTGACTTTTCTGCAAGAGGGGATTATTACTCCTCAGACAGCCTATTCTTGCTATCATGGTTTTGTGTATGCCGGTCTTAGGGTGGGTTGCCACTCTCATGGGTCGCCCCTGCCTTTGGTGCCTGCCATTGCAACTTCCTGTAACGGTTATTTTTGTTGGGGGTTGTTTCACATGATAGGGGCAAAGAAGAAGTATGGTTCTGTACAGGCTGCCATGAATACATGGCGTGATTATATGGTTTCTATGGGATTTGGTTATCCTTTGGGAGTAGACCTTCCGGGTGAGAAGCGTGGGATGATCCCGAATGCTGCTTATTATGATAAGAACTATCGGGGATCATGGAACGGACTGACGATTATTTCTATCTCCATCGGTCAGGGGGAAGTGACGGCTACTCCGTTGCAGATTGCTAACCTTGGGGCTACTATTGCTAACCGGGGCTACTATATAACTCCGCATGTAGTGAAAGAAGTAGAAGACGAGCCGTTGGATACCCTGTATACGACCAAACATTATACTAAAGTAAGCCGTGAACATTATCAGACAGTAGTCGAAGGTATGCGTTCGGCAGTATTGGGAGGAACCTGCCGTAGTGCGAATATTCCAGGAATTGAGGTGTGTGGCAAGACAGGTACGGCGCAAAACCGTGGAAAGGACCATTCTGCTTTTATGGGGTTTGCACCAATGAATGATCCTAAGATTGCCGTGGTAGTCTATGTAGAGAATGGAGGTTGGGGAGCAACTTATGGTGTACCTATCGGTGCATTGATTATGGAGAAATATTTGAAAGGAGAACTTTCACCGGAAAGTGAGGCGAAAGCGGCGGAAATACAAAACAGACGAATAGATTATGGCATACACGAACGATAGTATATGGAAATCAGTGGACTGGATGACTATCTGCATTTATCTGATGCTGGTTATCTTTGGATGGTTCAGCGTATGTGGAGCCAGCTATGATTATGGTGAAATTGATTTTTTTAGTTTCGACACTCGTGCAGGAAAACAATTTGTATGGATCTGTTGCTCTTTGGGGCTCGGATTTATCCTGATGATGTTAGAGGATAAGTTATATGATATGTTTGCTTACATTTTATATGGAGGCATGATGCTGTTGTTGTTGATAACACCTTTTCTGGCAGAGGATACCAAGGGATCTTATTCATGGATAAAATTCGGACCTGTAAGTTTGCAACCGGCGGAATTTGCTAAATTTGCTACGGCTTTGGCTTTGGCTAAATTTATGAATGTCTATGGGTTTACAATGAGTAAGTTAAAGTATTCATTGCCTGTAGTAGGGATGGTGTTGCTGCCTATGCTGCTCATTATTTTGCAACGGGAAACGGGGTCGGCTTTGGTTTATCTGGCTTTCTTTTTTATGCTGTACCGGGAGGGGATGCCAGGTTCTATTTTGTTTGCTGGGATTTGCGCTGTGGTTTATTTTGTAGTTGGGATCCGTTTTGGCAATGAATTGATGGCGGATGACTGTACTTCCATCGGTGAATTTTCTGTGTTGCTGTTGATAGTCATTCTTTCTGCTTTATTAGTTAATAGTTATTGTAAAAAAGCATCGGTAGTGTGGTATATTGGAGGGGTTGGTGTTGGTGGTACCTTGCTGGCTTTATTATTTTCGTTTTATGTTATCCCTTTTGATATTACTTGGTTTCAATATGGATTGTGCGTAGTTTTATTGTTCTATTTGATCTTCCTTTCTATGCATGAACGTATGCGTAATTATTTTTATATTGCTCTATTTGCGGTAGGTTCAGTGGGATTCCTTTTTTCTGCTGATTATGTTTTCAATAATGTGCTGGAGCCACATCAGCAAATACGTATTAAAGTGGTACTTGGTATGGAGGAAGACTTGGCTGGGGCAGGATACAATGTGAACCAAAGTAAGATTGCTATTGGTTCGGGAGGCTTATGGGGGAAAGGCTTTTTGAATGGTACACAGACTAAACTGAAGTATGTGCCTGAACAGGATACAGACTTTATCTTTTGTACGGTAGGGGAAGAAGAAGGCTTTATAGGTTCGGCAGCTGTATTGTTTCTTTTTACCGGACTTATTTTGCGTCTTATTGTGGTGGCAGAGCGTCAGCATACTCGTTTTGCCCGTGTTTATGGATATTCGGTATTAAGCATTTTCTTATTCCATCTGTTTATTAATATAGGTATGGTTTTAGGACTGACCCCCGTTATAGGCATACCATTGCCTTTTTTCAGTTATGGGGGGTCTTCTTTGTGGGGATTTACGATCTTGCTTTTTGTATTCTTGCGTATTGATGCAGGGCGGGGAAAACGTTAGAGTTTATTGGTTTTCCAGTTTGCGCAACTGGATACCTATATCACTGATTCCCGTCAACGGGTTATCCCTCATGATATGGACGATGCGGAAAGTACGTGCGCTTCCTTCTGTACGGATAGGAATAAATGCTTTATAAGGCAGATTACATTGATATAATCCACAAAGACCATTTCCTGTTTTATTTCCAGCTTCGTCAACTAGAAAAAGTTGTAAAGTGTCTGTGACGTAAGTCAAAGTATCCTCTGTGTTATGGCTGACTCCTAACCAAATATCTCTGTAAGGATAAGATTCTTGATAACGGATGCCGATTTCTGCTTCGTAATTTCCGGCAGGGATAGAATTGGGCAGGGTATAAACAAGAGTATCACTTTTATTCCATCCGTCAAGGGGGACGGGGGTATAAGAGTGATAGATTATATTGTTTTGACAGGCTGCCAATATGATTATTGGCAGCCATGTCAGTTTATTCTTTAGTTGATACAGGAGTTTGTGGCTTTTCATTCGGAATTTGGCTATTGTTTCCGTTGTTCTTGTTGTCATTTTCCTTCCCTCCTCCGTTATTCCGGTTTTCACTGCCTCCTTCATTATTACCATTATTGGGGCGGCGTTTATTGCGGTTCCGGTTTCCGTCTTCCCGATTTTCACGACTGCGTTCTTCCCGGCCGCGACTTTCCCTGTTGCGATTTTCTTCTTTAGGGCGGTTTCCGTTCTCTTCGCGTGGCTGCTGAGCCTTGTTTTCTTTAGGCTCTCTAGGTTGTTTGGGACGTCCTTCTCTAGGTGGCCGGTTTTCCTTGGGTTGTTGTGACCGGTTCTCTTTAGGTTGTTGCGGACGTCTGTTTTCATTGGGAATACTTTCTCCGTTATTACCGTTATTTTCCGGCTTACGTTTTTTCTTTCGGTTGCTGTTGTTGCCTTTTCGTTTATCGAATCGGGTTAAGCTTTCTTGTTCTACTAAATCAACAGGCTTTTGAGGTTCGTTCTTTTTTACTGATTCGGTTAAGCTTTCCGGTTTCTCACCACGTCGGTTCATATTAATAATTTCAAAAGCACGGCGTGCGGTGATGGTTACAGCATTAGCTATGAAATTTTTGTCAGTAGAGTACATGATAGTTCCCTTCAAAATATCCGCTTTGAAAAAATAGAATGTACCATCTGTCGTTTCTAAAGTCATTTCTTTGCTTGGAAGGCGTTTTTGGGATTCTACATAAGCGTCTACCTCATAGTTTAGGCAACATTTCAGTTTGGCACATTGTCCGGCTAACTTTTGAGGATTCAGAGAAATATCTTGATAACGTGCCGCACTGGTAGATACAGATACAAAATTTGTCATCCAGGTAGCGCAGCACAATTCACGTCCGCAAGGTCCGATACCGCCAATGCGTCCGGCTTCTTGACGGGCGCCAATTTGTTTCATTTCTATACGTACACGGAAAGCTTCGGCCAGTACTTTGATCAGTTGGCGGAAGTCTACGCGTTCGTCCGCGATGTAATAAAAGATAGCTTTGTTACCATCGCCTTGATATTCCACATCACCGATCTTCATGTCCAGGTTCAGATTTTTGGCTATCTGACGGGATCGGATCATTGTGTCATGTTCTTTGGCTTTTGCCTCCTCGTATTTTTCCATATCTACAGGTTTTGCCTTGCGGTAGATACGCTTGATTTCGGCATCGGGTTTGATGTTTGCCTTACGCATTTGCAAAGGTACCAATCTTCCCGTCAGGGTTACTGTACCGATATCGTGCCCGGGACTTGCTTCTACAGCTACTATATCTCCTTTTCCCAGCTTCAGTTTGTTGCTGTTCTTATAATACCCTTTGCGGGTATTCTTGAATTGAACTTCAACCATTTCCTGTTCCTCGGTGTTGCCGGGAATATCAGCCAGCCAGTCGTAGGTGTTCAGCTGCTTATCCTGTCGTCCGCAGCCTTTGCAACACAAACAGCCGCTTCCGTTCTTTAATTTGAATTCATTGTCCATAATTCTGTTTTAATTGAGAATTGAAAATTGAGAACTAAGAAATAAATGCCATGCAATTCTGTTATTTTTTAATACTCAATTCTCAATTTTTAATTTTTCAATAGCACAATCATTTTTAAAGAGAAATCAAAGAACACCATTTTGGGATTCACATTCTGTCCTATATGTAATTGTGCTTCACTAAGTTCGTCCATTATGCCCATCACATTCCGCTCGTTGACAAACGGTGCGAAACGGGTGGAAAAATTTTGTTCTTCGGGATTCATATACACTAAATCACGTTGATGAAAGTTGTATATGAAGTTTTCTCGTATCATACGTTGGCAGTAAGCCAGAAAATTCTTCTGACGTTCACGCCCCATGGAGGCTACCGCATCGCTCCATTGTTTCATTTCGCGTATCTTCCGTTGATAGGAGAGACGCATCAAATTTATAAAGAGTTCAAAGAACAGTTTGTTCTCCTCACTCAGGTGTATGGTTTCCAGTGCTTTCAGAAAATTGCCTTCTGAGCGATGTGCTATATCGTCAGCATCTTCCGGTTGTAATCCATATTTGGTTTGCAATACTTTTGAAATCTCAGGTTCTTTGATCCCATGAATGTTAAATCGTTGGGTACGGCTTTGGATCGTTTGCAAAATGGCATCAGGCTCTTCGGATACTAATAAAAAGACAGTCATGGCAGGAGGCTCTTCCAGTAACTTCAGCAGTTTGTTGCTGCATTCCACATTCATCTTTTCGGGAAGCCATATAATCATGATTTTGTAACCGCCTTGACTGGATTTCAAACTGAGCTTTCGTACAATCTCATCGCTTTCTTTTACAAAGATTTGCGCCTGCTGGTTTTCTGCTCCCATCTCTTTCAGCCAATGGTTCAGATTAAAATATGGGTTCTGCAGGACAAAGTTGCGCCAGTCTGCTATGAAATCATCGCATACAGTATCCTTTCCGGCTTTTTTCTTGATAACAGGAAAAACGAAATGCAGGTCGGGATGTATCAGCTTATTGAATTTCACACAAGTGGGGCAAATTCCGCAGGCATCTTGTTCACCACGGTTTTCACAGCAGATGTAACGGGCATAAGCTATTGCCAAAGGTAACTTTCCTGTACCTTCGGGACCGCAAATCAGTTGTGCATGAGGGATTCTTCCTTCTTTTACCTCGGCTATGAGCCGCTGTTTTGCTTCCTCTTGTCCTATTACATCTTTAAATAACATTGCTTTTTATAGTCATTTATTTACTGTTTAATAAATTGCTTTTGCAACTTCCTTTACACTGTTCACGGCACTTACGGTATAGAAATGAATGCTGGGAACACCACAGGCTATTAATTCACGGCACTGGTGTATGCACCATTCTATGCCAAGACTTTCCGCTTCTTCATCTGTTTGACATTTCATCGCTTCGCTTGCCAGTTCCTGCGGCAAGTCTATTTTGAACGTCTTAGGTATCATGTTCAGCTGAGATAATTTGCGGAAAGGCTTGATACCCGGAATAATAGGCACGTTGATTCCTTCTTTTCTTACTTTTTCTACAAATTCGAAATATTTGCGGTTATCATAGAACATCTGTGTCACGGCATATTCAGCTCCTGCTTCAATTTTTTTCTTCAGCCAATAAATATCTTGTTCCATATTGGGTGATTCCTTATGTTTTTCAGGATAGCAAGCTACTCCATAACTGAATGGAGTTCCTGTTATCTTGATAGGGGAACCGTCTACAAATACGCCTTTATTGAAATCATTGATCTGCGCTTCCAGTTCTATGGCGTGGTTGTAACCGTTGTTTTCGGGTACGAAAGCTGATTCGTGTTTTGCCTTGTCACCACGCAGTACCAACAAGTCGGTGATGCCCAGGAATTGTAGATCTAACAATACATATTCTGTATCTTCGCGGGAAAAACCGCTGCACAGGATATGTGGCACTGTCGTTATATTGTATTTGTTCTGCAAAGCGGCGGCAACAGCAACTGTTCCGGGACGGCGGCGCTGGCGTGTACGTTGGTACAGCCCGTTTCCCAGCTCTTTGTACACATATTCGCTGCGGTGGGTTGTAATATTAATATATTTAGGGTCGAATTCGCGTAGCGTATCAACCGTTTTATATAGTTTTTCAATACCCGTTCCTTTCAGCGGAGGGAGAATTTCAAAAGAAAAAGCCGTATTGTCCGTGCTTTTTATTAAATCAACTACTCTCATCGTTCTGTCTCGTTCTCTTATGCCTTCTCGGGCGGAATTACATATTTGGGCAAAAATAAGAAAAATATCGTAGTTTATGGGGATGAAAAAGCGATTTATTTTATCTTTGTTCTATAATAAAGTGAAACATACGGAGAGAAAAGCATTTCCCTGCAGTTAAGCCGTGGTTTTCCATACTTGTCAGGGATACCGTCCGTGATGGTGGAGTAACATTTCTCATGATTACAGGCATTGTTCTCTTAGAGGATGACCTGTCAAACTTTACTGCATGGAGAATAAGTTGCAGATGGGATAAGTCCCGTCCTTGCAGGAGATGAAACAATTTGTAAACCTTTGTTTGGGGAAGTGGCAGAGGTTTATAGGAACGGACTGAACAGATTGGCGAACCAACCGACGAAGCGTTTCCATCCGGAGCGTTTTTTATATTCTTCCTTAGTGAGCAGAGTGCTGTCCAGCTTGTCATGGTCAAACATGGTACTCAGTTCATGTGTGGTTTCTTTGTCAAAAATAAAAGCGTTGACTTCATAGTCATAGCGTAGGCTCCGGCTGTTCAGATTCGTACTTCCCACAGTGCAGAACAGGCTGTCCACCATCATGATCTTAGAGTGATGGAACCCGCCATTATACACATAAATCTTTGCCCCTTTCTTACGCAGCTTGTTTGCTGTATAGAATGCGGCGTCGGGGGTAAAAGGAATATCCGATTTGCCCGGTATCATGATTTCTACTTCAACACCTCGCTTCAGAGCCCGTTTTATGGCTTTTTTAATGCTTGGAATGGGAGTGAAATAAGGGTTCACTATTTGTATTTTATCCTGTGCGGCATCAATGGACTTGATATAAGTCTGCCTCATCAGTTTGGGCTCTTTTTTCGGAATACGGTCTACAATAGCTACATTCTTATTTCCCTTGAAAGTAGAATCGTTTCGTAGGGGATAGTATTGGCTTCCGCTTATGTGTTGTTTAGTGCTTTTGTTCCACATAGTCAGGAAGATGTTCTGCAATTCGTTTACGGCATTTCCCTCTATACGGATATGCATGTCACGCCAGTCGCCTATTTCCGGCAGACCCTTTATGTAGTAATTGGCTATGTTCATTCCACCAGTATATCCTATTTTTCCGTCTATGACTACAATCTTGCGATGGTCTCTGTGCAGGGCATGATTGATATAGGGAAATTTGAAAGGGTCGAATTTGACAATTTCTATACCTTTGTCACGGATTGCTTTTATGTGTTTCTTTTTTAATGGCTTGTTGTTTGACAAGTTGCCGAAGGCATCAAATAAAGCTCTAACTTCCACCCCTTCTTTTACTTTCTCCCCCAATAAATCAAATAGTGCGTTCGCTATGGAATCGTTACGAAAATTGAAGTATTCTAAGTGGATATGATGTTTGGCATGCCGTATTTCTTCAAAGAGATCGATGAATTTGGCCCGACCGCTTTTTAATAATTTCAGTTTGCTGTTTTGGGTGATAGGAATGCCGGCGTCCTTTAAGAAGTTGATAACGGCAGAGTCGCTTGTATAGGCTGGTACAGTATCTGTTACCGCTATATGGATGTTGGTCACTTCTTGTGACTGCGCTGTTTTTACAGTGAAGGGTAAGATGAATAAAAGTATTAAATAAATATGTTTTTTTATATCAAACTTCATTGTTTTTTTTATTAAGGCTGCAAAGGTATTTATTATTCTAGGAATGAACAAGCCATCGGTATTATTTATGTTTAAAAGGGAGAAATAGAACAGTGTGGTCATTCTGTTTAAACAGTTGATAAATTGGGCGGTAGAAATTTAATGAAGACTGCTTTTTATTATTCTATTCATATCTTTCTTCAGGTTCGGTATAAACATCTGTAGTGTGTGTGAAAGAAGTTTGTCAGTCCGGCCTTTCTGCTGTTATGACATTCAAGAGGAGGAGATACTGAAAAAAATAATAACCTGTCAGCGGGATTAAAAGAATGCATATCGCATCTCCAGCCCTGTTGCATAAGCCTTTTCTGTCTTCTGATTAAACCTTTTTATACGGATGTATTCTATCTCCATAGCCTTTGGAGTTATCTCCATAAGCTTTGGAGTTATCTCCCAAGGCTATGAAGTTTACTCCAAAGGCTTGCGGAGATAAAACACACGGGAAGAAAACCCTTAATCATAAGGTAGGAAAGGTCTGAGGATACATATAAAATCTTTTAGTGGCGAATCTGATGTATGTGCAGGCCATACATACATTATGTTCATTCTTATGTGTATGTATATGAACTTCCATACGTCCAGAATGAAATTCCACATCAGAAACGGGGGTGTTTTTTATCTTTGCCGACGCATCGTAAGCCGTCATTCCGTGGAGGTACAAATCCTTTATGGTGCTTTTTACGAGGAAAAAGTATTGGAATGATCTACTTTGTATCAAGCTGGAATAGTTTATAAAAAAGAGAATATATAACTGATAACCAATATGCTATGAGAAAATTATCTTGAAAATGTAGTGAGGGCATGAGAGCATGAATGAGAGTAAGTATTTTTACACTGATGTATAAGTGGTTTATAATTAGCTTGTTATGTTTGTTGTGAGGGCATGAGGGCATAAATGTTTCAAACTTTCTAGTGAGAAAGACTGGTGCGTCAAGAATATTTTGGGAAACTGACCCGGAAAATCCATTCTTGGTTTAACCAGTTTAATTCTGATATAAAAAAAGAGAGTTATTTTGATGTAACTCTCTTTTTTTCTTGGTGATCCGCCTGGGATTCTCCTTGCAGAGTTACCATGCTGATATTTAAAACTTTATATTTTAGCTTCAAGCATATCCCATGATTTAACCCACTGATTTACTACGTGCTTTTGCGGTAGTTTGCTCATGGAGAATACTGAGGGCAAAGATAGTAAACTTAATTAAGTAGACAAAATCCAAAAACTTTTTATTCAGCTATGAGTAAGAGTTGTTAATTAAGATTAATCACAAACTCTTTGAATTTATTTAATTTTTTGTAAAATCATGCTCGAAAGCATTTCTTGATAAATATAGCATAAATTTTTGCAACAAGTCATCTGAGTACGGAGACTTATAATGTGCTACTCTTGTTATATTGAATTTTAGTAATTTACCTCTTTGAGATAATGATTTTTCATTATTTATTTTGTAACCAGTGAAAACTGAACCATTAAACACAGAATATTTTAATATATCTTTATTAGCAACTCTAATTTTCCTAAAGACTTTTATCCCATTAGCAAATTCTGAGAATATTTTGTGTAGTTCTTTATATCTCTTTTTCCATGATTCTTGGATTGTAGAAGATGTATTGTCTAGTTCACTCAAATTAATTTTTGCGATGCCTTCTTTATTAAATACAGTTAGATCTAAAGGCGATAGACTTACAGATTGGAATGTTGAGAAACGTGCTACTTTTAGTAAATTTGATGGTAAGGTAACATCTTCTATCACTTCAACGGTTGCAAGTTGTCCTTTTTTATAATTCTGAAACGTTTCTTTTTCTATTGTTTCTAATTCAACTAATAAACCTATATTATAGTTTCTATCTCTTTTACCATCTTTTCTTAAGCTAATATTACAAGGTTGAACTAACAATATATATTCTTTGCCTTGAATGTTGAAAATATCACCATTAGACAAAGGGTAATGTAAACTGTTTTGAATATTATCTTTGATGTAAAGTTCTTTGTGTCTTAAGTCTAATACTTGAGTTTTATCAAAAGGGGTTTCACCGCCAGTCTTAATACTTTCTATTTGTCTAATTTTTTTTAGGCATTGATTTATTTTTGTCCTACGTGCATTAGATACTAAAGTACTTAATGCATTGTATGAAGTGATTATATCTGATACTCTAATTAAAGTATCCATTTCCCAGACACCTTCCTTTCTTGAACTCTTTTGAATAATATGATTAAATGATTCTGGAGCAAGTTGAATAATTTCATTAATAGCATTTTTAAAAGAATTTCCTAATATATTTGCAGCCTCTTTTTTAAGAACCTCTACTTCGTTTATTAATAATGTATTTCTAATACCTTCAGCTAATCCAGGCAAATAGGAATCGTTTTGAAATCTTTTTTTAGAAATAGTATAAAACTTTTCTTTGTCTAAATGATGAGTTTTGCAATATTCACACCTTTTATCATATTCATCATTTATACTGAATAGATGAGAAAATATACCACAATATAGAAATTTACAAACAGTTGAGTCTTGAAGCAACTCAAAGGCTAAATCTCTTCCATCTCTATTATCAGGTAAAGGAGCATGCTTAAACTCGATGTCAAAAAGGAATAATATTTTGGCATTATTGCTTAATTCATGAATTATAGAACTTTTTTGAACAATCCATTCAGAAGGAGCAAGTAATTCTATCTTATCTTTTAAAATCGTTTTAAGTCTTAATGGAGCTACTGAATTTGATAATTCTTCAAGATTATTCTCAAAACGTAATATTTTTAGGTATAATTCTCTTTTTTCTTCATCACTCTTATCATCCCATAATTTTGTGATTTCTTTCTCAAAAACAGCTTCTGGGAGTTCCCAATTTAGAAAATCTAATTCACATGGTTTATTATTGTAATGGGCTTTTAATTTACCGACAAAAGCTTCTTTTAATTCATTAATAGAGCATCGATCATCAACATACACTATTTTTTTTATTCCTAGCTTATCTAGAAAATTCAATATAGCAGTTTTTGCTTGTGCTTCACATTTACAGTTAATTTCAACAGAACTAACTTTTTGTTCACTTGTATTCATTGATAATATTTGAAAAGTTTATAGCAAAAATATATTTTCTTCCATGTTCATTTCTGAAAGGTTCCAGAGCTATTGTGCATTTGGAAGAATCTAATAATTGTTGGATGATAAATAGTCCAAGTCCTCTACCTTCTCCTTTAGGTTTAGTTGTTACAAATGGCTCAAACAACATATTTTCAATGGCAGGGGATATCCCATAACCATTGTCGTAAAAATATATCCAAGGTGATTCTATTTTTATTGTGATTGAAGGCTTGCAATTGGGATCGTTACCTTTTAATTTAATTAACCAATATTCCGAATTTGAAATTAAATTGTCAATTATTTGAACAATTTTCCCCCGATTAATAGATATTGAGAAATCATCTTCCAGAAAAATGGTAAAATCAATGCTGTTTTTCTGTAATCTATTTTTGTAATATTCACTTTCTTCTTTAAAAAAAAGTGAGAGTTTTATTTCTGATTTCTTCTCTCTATTGTACTTTAAAGTAGGGTCAAGGTGCTTTAGTTGTATCTTGAGACCATTTACAGTAGAATTAATATATTCAAAAAATACATATAAGTCTGAATCTGTGATATTTTTCCCGTGTAATTTAGCTCCATAGAATGATGCTCTTTCTGCTAATCTATCTGCTATAGAAGAGAATTCGTGGCTAACGGACTCCGCTGTTAGTCCTAAACTCGCTAATTCGGAAAAATTCATTAATTGTTCTTCTAGTATCTGGATTTTAGGTTCAAGAATATTAATTACTTCATTTAACTTTTCTGTTCTAGATATTACTTTTTCTACTTTTTCTAAAGTATTCTGGATTTCCTTTAATTTACTTAGCAGAAAATTTATATTTTCGGCTGCTTCTTTTTCTAAGTCTGTAGAAAATATGGGATTGTTTTTTACCGTTTTAACTAATCGGTCAGATTCTTCTATTGCCTTGTCTACAGATATTACTGCATTTTTAAATTCATCTTTAACTTCTTCTGTCTTTAACTTTGTTTCTTTAAGCTGACTAAATGCCTGATTAACAGTTTTAATACCGCTATTCTCGGTTTTATATGTTTTGAGAAAATCATTGTAAGTTCTTCTTATATGCTCTTGATAACGATTTATTTCATCCCTGATAAAAAAGCATAGAACGAAAAAGTTACGTGAATATGGATTGGAAACTAAACCTTCTCTGTCTGTTTTATCCTTTAATTTATCATTAATACCTTCATCAATTGAAAAATAACCAATAACATTTGCTGGTCTAAGTGGATAATATGAACTACCTTTTGTTTGAGAATCTCCTAATCTAAGCCAATCATCTCCATCAATTCCAAAAGGTTTTACAGCAAATCCATTTCTGAATAATTTGATTCCAGCTTGGCTTTGAGCAAATTCTCTATAGTTAGATAGCTTTCCAAAAATTTCTTTGATGTTTTCGTCATATGACATCCAATTGTCGTAAGTAAATTCATCAATAATCCCATTAAAGGAACCAGGATTAGCTCTTTCACCATCAAATATTTCAAGTCCACCTATGTCTTTTTTAAAATCGAATTTTTTTTCAAACTTTATAAAGAAAGAATTATCACTCTTTTCTATATCTGGCTGTTTCTTAGATAAATAGTCGTAAAATTTCCTTCCATTATCTATCTCTAGAAAATTCTTGAAGTCTTCTTGATTGTTACCTATGAATTTTGATAATTTTGTTTTTCCTTGAATTGTAATACTGGAACCATCAAAATTGAATTTAACCTACATTATTCATAGTGGATTCATTTCAGGTTATCAAAACAGATATGGG